>JAABUK010000624.1_pt1 | contig 72755 bp, 2 predicted proteins | sample 5559141 | NCBI WGS metagenome assembly JAABUK01 (sample SAMN10711869, study PRJNA513367) | rock metagenome | isolation source: Antarctica rocks | place: Antarctica: Victoria Land, Pudding Butte nord | collected 2016-01-03 | reverse complement strand
ATTTTAAAATATATAGTGTTTTCGAATACTTTAAATCTAGTAAATAGCTAGTATTAATACGCGTTCCTAATAGTACCTTCTCTTTACCAGAATTTATAATATTAAATCTACTATTTACTATAGTAGTAGAATATCCCTTCTGTTCGAGAGTAGCGACTAAGAGTAGGTTATAGTCTATTCTAGGTATATAGTATATATTAGTAAAGATAATTTGATCTAGTTTACTATCGATAATTATCGGATAGCGTACAGATCCTGTGCCTTTTATACGAAGGTATTGACTATTAATCCTACTAAGGGAATCGTTATACGGTTTATAAGATATGAATTTGGTTCTATCCTATAGTATATATACGTTAGAGGCGGTATCTATATAGACTACGTCCTCCTTAACGTTATATATTATATCGGTATTAATGGATTTCTGCTTAGCCGTAAATAATTTAATTAGTATAGAATCATCCTTATCCTAATTTTGAACTATAGCCTTATTCGACTTCTTTAGGTTCTCTTTTATAAGGGGTTCTTTACTAGCGGATAGTTTCTAATCTTTAAGGCGTTATATAGGGTTAAGGAAATAATATTTATTCTTTTTATAACTAGTATAGTTATAGTGAGTGCATCTATCCTTCTTTTTATTCTTCTTACTATTATTAATAGTAGGAGGTATAGTAGGAGGCTTCTCTTTACTAGGCTTATCCTATTTACTAAATCTAGTTATAAAAGTATACTGATTTTCTTCCTTATCCCTAATTATCCGATTATATTAACCGATAACAGCGGTTATATCGTTAATACTAGGTTCTTACTTCCCTTTAGTACCCTGAATTATAGTGAATAATAAGAGAGCTAGACTCTCCTTTAGACCTATATGAAAGAAGGTATTAAGTATCTATTTAGGTATTATTAATCCTATTTTAAATAAGATTTAATTTACTACCTTAATTTCTAAAGTATAAACCTCGATAGTAGCGTATTTTAAAGAGTCGGCTCTTAAGATTTTAAATATTACTTTATCTCTAGTACCTAGATTACTCTCGCTATATAACTTTATAAATATAGTTTATTAGTTAATAATTATCTCGATACCTTCTATATACCTCTATAGGCCTTTTTTAATATAGAATATTATCTTAATTATTACCTTAGTATTCTTTCTATCCTAGGCTTTAGCCTCCTTTTACTATACTATTAACTCTTTTTTATAGTCCTCCTTTTCCTCTTTAATAAGGGGTCCTTTTATTTCTAATTCTATAGGAGTAATAGGTCGAAGCTCTTTACCTAATATTATTTAATCGATATTATCGAGGACGTATTTACTTATTATTTCACGCTTAAACTTAGGCTAATTCTTCGGCCCACTTAGTTTCTTAATCTTAAACTTTAAATAATCCGTTATAATTACTAATTACTACTATATAGACTAGATCTAAGGGTAGATCTAGGGGTACTACTAAGATCGTTATATACGCGATTTAATTACTTCTTTAAACGTGTTCACTAAGGGGTAGCGAATACTAAACCCGGGTTTATAACCCTTTAAAATATACGTTTAATTATAAATAGTAGTGGAGGTTGAATAGTTGATTATTATCTATAGTGTTACTATTACTATATATTTAGTGCGCAAGGCTGGCTTACTAAGCAACGCTAAGCCTAACTAAGTTAGACTATAGTAGAGATTCTGCCTAGATTCTACCTAGATTCCAATATTAATACGTTTATATAGGTAATAACGTAAGTGGCGTCTATATATAGAAGTAAATAAGTAAATAGTATATATTCTAAATTATCGACCGATTACGGGTAGGCCCGTAGAGCCTTAAAGCTTAACGTAGAGCCGTAAAGTTTAGTATTAAAATCGCGACAGCGAGGTAAGGCGATAGGGCGGTATAAAGATAACGTAGGCAACTAGCGGTAAAAGCTATAGTATTAATAAAATAGGGGCGTATACGTATGGCGTTATAAGAGTATTAGTACTGAAGGACTAGGGCCTTAAGTATATATTAATAAAGTAAGATTTTAGTGTAAATCTAGGTTAGATCTAGGCCAGATCTAAATAAAAATCACTTAACGGTACTTTTAGAATTAAAATTATTTTAGCGCGGAGCTAGTCCCGATTCGGCTAAATAATTATATAATTCTTATATTATCCGAAACTCTTTCCTATATAAATATACTACCTAGTTAAGAAATAGCGATAACGAGGGGTATATACCTAAGTTTATATAAAGGAGTATATAAGTAATACTATATTAAGATATTCGGGCCATATAGCTTTATATACGACTAGGCGAATAATTTAAGATTATTAAAAAGTAGTTTTACCGGTTCTCGGTATAGTACCTCTTTAATATTATCGTAGTGCCCGTACTCTAAATAGAGCTCGATAGGTAGATTTAATATAGCGGTTATTTCCTAGTAAAGGTAGGTAAAGGGCGATAATATAAAAGAGAAGTATAGTTATATTTCTAGAGTTATCGACCCTAAAAGAAGAATTTGGCTTAACGTTTAATTTATTATTTATATTCTTTAATAAGTTCGCCCGCGAAAATATTTTTAACGTTTATTTAACGGTCCTATATAAATCCCTAGTCTTTTTAGGATAGGAGGTATTCGGTAGCGTAACCCTTCCCCTTTTTAATAACGCGTTTATCGAGGATATACTTTAGTTCCTATTCTAGCTTTAAATCGTCTCGCTCGGTTTCTACTACTCTAGGGTTAGTAGGCCGTAGATATTTAAAAGAGTTCTTACCCGGTAGTAGGTACTACTCTAGTTATATTATTAAAAATACGTTATAAATCTTCTAATTTTCCGGGATATTAAGGCGGTATATAAGCCTACCGATATAGTTAAGGATCTTAAATAACCTAGTTATTTATTAACCGTATTTACGACTAGTAAATTTATTTACCGGAATATTATAATCTTTATATAGGCGTAGTAAGGCCTAGTCCCCTTAACGGAAATAATAAAAATAATAAATACGATTATAATACTCTTTATTATATATTTAAATATAGGTAATTATATCCGAAACTTAAATACGTATTAACTTCTTTAATAAAACGTTATTCTCCTAGCTTCCTAGGTCTAACGTGTTATTAACGGTAAAACCGAAAGCTATTTTATTTAGAGTATAGTTAATGAGCTAGGAGAACGTATTATTATATTATATAATTATAAAAGATAGTATCTCTTCCTAGGCTTTAGGGTTTTATAAAGTAACGATCTAGAATTATAATATAATTTTAATAATTTAATTTATATACTCGCTTAATTTATCCGTTTATAAATAATAAATAGTAGAAAATATTAAATTTACTTTAAGTTTATTAAATAAAGCCTTTTATAAAGTATTTATAAACTTCCGGTCGCGGTCGGAAAGAATAACCTTCGGAATACCCTAGTCTATTAAATATAGGCGATATAAAAGTATATATACCTATTACTCTACCTTTTATATTAATTTTCCTGGAATCGCGGTTACCTTTCGGGAAAATTTGTATATAATAGTTATAATATTATCGAATTCTTCCTACGAAAGGGGTAAGGCTAGGATAAAATTAATAAAAATCATATAAAAAGAAGAGGGCGGTATAAGAATAAATTATAATACTTTATAAAACTTATACCTAAGAGTACTAAATAACTAGTATTATAAATAGTATCGTAAATACTCCCCTAGCTTTTTATCTAGTTTATATATATACTAGTACCTAGTTATTATCTTATAGTATTTATATCTTCCTATATATAAGTTAGAATATACGACGTTAAATATAGTTTTAATATATAAAGAAGGTATATATAGGCGCTCCGGTGTATATACGCGATTAATAACTAAATTATCGGTATACTATATTAAGTCGTTATCCCCCTTCGAAAAAAGAAGATCTGCGGTATCCTCGCCGGTTTCTACGTTATAATTAAATATATAACTTATTTTGGCCTAATAGTCGTTATTCTAGTACCCTTAAAGTAATTCTTATTTAAACTACGTATTTATTTCTATTAATATATAGACCTTATATATATATACCTAGAGTATATCTAGCTCGCTTTCTAAAAAGTCCTTAACTACGTCCTTTTATTATAGTTAGGATAAAGTATCTAGTATTATATATTTAGCGCTAGGTTTATGACGGATCTTTATATTTTAAAAACGCTGAATATAATCTAAGGCCCGTACGATACGTAAATTAATCTTTATCGTAGATGAGGTAGTTATATTTATTTATTTAATTATACTAAGCGCAGCTTTATAATTAGTATAGACGACCGTCTTAAAAGTTAATTCGATTATATATTTAACCTTAGTAAATACCTATATTATTCCTACTAGTTTTATTTTAATAGGTTAATAGCGTATTTCTATATCCTTAAAGAGTCGGCTGAGGAAAAGAATAGGTTAAACCTACTTCTAATCGGGATAAGGGCCTTTTAACTTTTTTATAATATAATAGATTATAACCCCGTAACCGAATTCCTTACTAGTATTAAGGTCGATAAATAGTTCCTTTTTATCGTCGAAGTAATATAAAAAGGAAGATTTAGAAAGGGTATTTTAAATAACTTTAAATAAACGGATCTCCTATAGGGAAAATAATTTAAAACTAGTTTTCTTAGTATATTCCTATCGCTGAGCGCCTATAGGGGGTATTTTATTTAGTAACGCGGTTTTTTTATTTTATAAAGGCCTAGCTAGAGTAGTATAATCTTTAATATAATCTCTTAATTAACTAGTTATTCTTAAGTATATCTTAAGTACTACTAGTATTTAAGGGAAAACTAGTTATTTAATAATTATAAATTTTTCTTTAAAAGTTAATAGCCCGAACGAGTTAACTTTCTAGTTAAATAATATAATTAACGGATAGCCGATAAACGCCTTCTTAGGGTTAATTAAAATATTAAACTTAACGAATAAAGAAAATATCGTATATAAGTATTAAATATAATCCTCGAGGGTCTAAAAGAATATTATAACGTTATTGATATATACTCGGGCGAATACCTTATAGATACGTAGGATCCGGTCTATTTATTATTATACGTACGTAGGCGAGTTCTTAAATCCTATTACCGTAATATTAAAAGTCTTTTAGCCGCGGTATAATACGACGGTAAATTTATATTTATTCTTAGAATATATACGCTATTAATAGAAGAAACTGGCCGCGTTAATAACGGTAATCTAATAATAACCCTTGACGGCGCTAATTATATTATTCTATAGAGGTAAATAATAAACGTCTATTATAACTATAGTATTTAAACCTCGAATATTAATAATAATACGACCCTTTTTAGTACCGTCTAATCTTATAGTCTAGATAATAAAGATTAAGAAACTGAATAAAGTAGTTTATATCGTCTATTTAAGCCGTCCCTAAATATATAGTTTATTAAAGGTTTCGTTAATAATCTTCTAGCTCTCGTTACTTATAGGATAAATACGTATTATTTTAGGTACTTTATCTTCCTAGTCGGCGCGTAGTAGTATACGTATCTATTCGTTTTCTAGAATATTAATAAAGCCTCCTTCTACCTAAAGTATAAGGAATTAATTAATAATCTTTACTAGCTCCGGTTATTTACTATAAATAATAATACCGTTTAAGAGGATATTATTCTTTACCGAAATAATTACCTCTATTAATAGAATAAAAGGCCGGGAACTAGTTAGGTTCTTTATATCTTTACCCTTTAAAGATTATTTAAGAAGTAATAAATTAAAGCTAGCGGTAACCGTACTATTAAAAACGTTTTTAATAAAAGTTTCTTTATACTCTTAAAGAGGCCTTCGTATAGCGAGCTCGCGAATATCGTTATCGCTTATAATAATACTATAATAGTTATTAAATTAAACCTCGATTATTTGGCCTAGCTTTATATTCCTAGGGATTTTAACGTATTTATCCGTCTTATTCTTTATAAGTATTAATCTTATTCTATCGTTAACGATTCCGGTAAAGAGGTATAGGTTAGTATCTACCGGTTTAAAGAAGTAGTCTCGTGCTAGTAGATTAAGTTTATAAACTTCGATAATTACCGTAACTTATAGGGGGATAACTTTTATTTTCGTAGTATATACTAGCCGGTTCATACTTGTACCTTTTAAATAAATGTCGATAGGGTACTCTATATCGTAGCTACCGATACGGGCGATTTACCGAGATACTAGTATATCAATCCCTTTAGGGGCTATAACGTCTATATTAATAAATATACCTACTTTAAGATTATCTATAATATGGACTTCCCTAGGGGCGGTTTTAGTTATTACTTTATTACCGCTCTTATCTTTCCCGGGGAAGTATAAGGAGGTAACGATATATTTAGAAATAATATAGCGGTTAGTATTAATACCGGTAACTTAGAGTAGGGTTATTATAATACGGATTCTAGTTTTTAAAAGGAAGCGTACTATAAATTTACGGTCGGTAATAGTTACTCTATAGCTAGTATCTTTACAGCTCTTTTCTATTTTAATTCTAGGGTTTAAGCCGACCCGAATACCGGTATACCGGTACTTCCTAAATACTTATCCTATTCCCGTATTTTTGGAAGAGTCGTAGTTTGATTTAATAATAGGTTTCTATTTTAGTAATTCGTTATTCGTTTTAGCCTAGTAATAGGTTTCCGTATTCTCGTCTATTACTAAAGACTATTTACTTTTCTAAATAATATTTATAACTAAACGTCTAGGGTAGGAGATTTTAATAGGGTTCCTACCTAAACCTTAACTTCTAAAGTATATATATAGTACGTTTTTAAAAGAGAATAACTCTTTATAAATACGGCACTCGACTTATTTAGGCGAATCGATAATAATTATCTAATAACCGGCTATTTCGTCTTATTTATTATAGTAATCCTTTTACTACTAATCCTGGCTCTATTTATTAACGTAATTAATATTAGGCGTGGATTATTCTTCTATTTATAACTCTATAATACCGTCTTCTTAAGAGCGGTCCTCTTATACCTCGGTTCTATAATAAATAGTTATATACCTAGGGGGTATTTACTATTACCCGAAATAATTAAGATTATAACTACTAGTTATAAGCCCGCGGTTTTCTTAGCGCGGTTAATAGTTAGGACGATTTCTATTTCTAGGAGGGAAAGATACGTTTCTAGTATTACTACTAATAATCTATAACTAAATAGATAGCGGTTAAATTTAACGAGGCTACTACTATATTTAAGGGATATTTAGTATATTCTAATAGGCCGGATTAATAAATTAATAAGAAGTAGCCTAAGGTAACTAATTCTACTATAGGCGGAACCGGTTAGGTTATTAATAATTCTACTAGTCTTACTATAAACCCTCTAGCTTAAAAGGCGGTAGAGGCCTAATCGTTTTATTACTTCGTATTATTCCTAGTTAGGCTTCTTCCTTAATATTAAGTAAATTAAGAAATTTATCTAGTAGGACGCCAGGTTTAAGCGGATTAATAAAAGATTTAAAATTAAAGTTAATATAGTCGTAGATTATAAATATTTATTAATATATACTAGGAATATCGGCGGCCCTAGTTAGGCCAAGTATTTTATTTATATATTATTTAGGCGTTTTACTAGTGCGTACCTAAATAAATCTATATTTATTAAAACGAAGCTTACGTATAGCTTTTGGCGTCTTTATTTTAAATCGTTTAATAAAACGATTTATCTATTTAGGGCTAGCGAAGGTACGTATTAACGCTTTAATATTAATATTTAGTTTATTCGAGAATTATTTAAGGGTTATTCCCTTAAGATATAAAGATAGAAACTTTCGTACCTCCTCTTCGCCGTACTATTTAATTATATTATTAAGGCGATCCTTAAAGTCGAAAACGTTCTTATATATAATATACCTTTTTAAAGTAAATAGGTTATCCTTTTTATCGCCTTTAAGGTCGAAGAATTTAATCTCTTCGAGTTTTGATTTATTTTAGGCGTTTACTCTAGTATTAATACCGTTTTAGCTAGTTAAATTATTTACTCCTAATAAGCCTTAAAGTCCTATTAGGCCTTCCTTTATCTTAACTACTAGCCTAATAATAAGGGCCTGAATTTCTAGCGATTCTATAAATTATATTATTTATTCGGAATTTATAGTAGGTTACTCGGGCTCGGGAGGAGTTATAGTTTCTTCGTCTTTAGGTTCGTCCTCTAAAGATTACTCTTTTTATAAGTATTAACGTAGCTCTTTAGTATCCCTTCGGAAGATATTAATAAACGGTATTACGGATATCTTATTTATAACCTAGGGTAACTATATAGTAGGCTATTTAAACTTAATATACTCCGAAAAGTTATTATTAAACTACTTCGCTTTCCGGCCCCTCTTTAATAAATACTAAAGGGGTACTTTAGTAAGAGGATAAAAAAACTATATAACTATCTAGGTAACTACTCGTTTAATTTTAAAAGTAATTTTTACTTATTTTAGAATATATTTACTTAATAATAGGAATTCTTATAAATAGAAAGTAAAATCAATTATAATAGGGCTTAACTAAGCTTCTTCTAAAGTAATAACCAAGGTAATAATTAATAATAAATATTAAAAGTAGTAATACTAGGCGAATAATAAGAGTAGTATTAAAAAACTAGTATTCTAGTATTCTTTTTTCTATAGCGGAAGCGTAAGAGATATAATTAGTAATATATTTACTAGGCTAGACGTTTACCTAATAGGTAACTTATTAAGATAAATAGTTATATTAATAAAAGAGAAATAAATAAAGGGACGTTCTAAATATTTAGTTTAATATTTACTATAGATACCCTAAATGAAAAGGGTACTAAATAAGTTATTTTAATAACTTAATAAAGAGTTTAGAAGCACTTATTTAAGGTAGTAGAGTATAATACGGAAGCGCTAAGTAGGTATAACGTAGGTAAGGCTCGCTGTCGATACGGAGTAAACTATTTTGAATATAGTAGTTAATAGGGAGTATATTAGCCGTTTTAGGGGTTATTTTATTATTTATAACTAGTATATTCGTTCTCACTAATATAGAAGAGGTATAGTTCTACGTTAGTGTAGCCGTTACTACCATTTAACAAGGGGTCAATATAATAGTATATAGTATAAAAGATATTGATTATTCTATAGAGGATTTGGCCCTAATATACTAGAATCCTAAAGTCACCCTAGTCCCGATAGGGCTAGCGGTAGGGCTTAGCCCGCTATCTTAGTAGATATCTATAGTAATACTCCTACCAAAGTCCACCCTGTGATAGAAATCGTATTAAGACCTCTATAGTCTCCTATAATAATATAACTATTAAGAGTTATTAAATATAATCGCTTATAGTAGCCTAGTTACTAAGAATTATTAAGTATAATCACTCGCCTAGCGCTACGATTATGATTATAATTATCTTTATCGTAGGTTTAGTTAGTGCCGCGTTAAGATCGTAATACTAGCTCCCCCCTCTCGACTTCCGTTCTCGGAAGTTAAACTATTTTTTTTAATACCGCCTTATTAAATCGAGAAGTCGAAGTCTCTTATTATTCGTTATAAAGAGTTTACTTTAATCTTTCTCGTTATAGTTATACACTTTTATAAGAATTATTCTTTTAATTTTAAAGAGTATAAAACTAGTCCTAGATTAGATCGGTACGCCCGATATATATATAATAATAGGAAGTATAACCTAGTAGTATCGCCGGTAGATATACGTTATATAGAAAAAACGAGGAAGGATCTCTAGCTTAAGATAAAAGCTACGTAAACGAAATTTATTCGTTTATAATTTTAATATAATAAGGTAGAGGATAAAAAGAAAAAGTTAATAAAATATAAGTTTTAAAATATTAAGGAGCTAGAATTAAATAAACGGGTAGTAAATACCGTTAGTATTATTAAACCCGACGATCTTTTATTTAATGTTTCGTCCGAGCTCTTCGAGTTATCTCCCGATTTTAATTAGTTAGGTATCGCCTACTCCCTTTTTAATATCGACGGAACTCCGTAAAAAGTTATTAATAATTCGTAAAATTAATATTAGACTTTTATATATTTTCCGATTCGTTATATCCCTTTTATTTAACGAGGTAGTTTTAATTATTATAATCTAGAATTTTTTTTACCTTAAACTCCGTTTCTTCTTTAATCTAGAAATAAAAAGTATTTTATAAGGGTATCGTAGAGTCTACTAGCTTTAATATAGAGACGTAGAATACTAAATATACTTTAGCGTCGGCTAGAAGATTTAGTTCGTAGTTAACTAATTCTTTAATCTTCCTAATCGAAAATAGTCCGACTTTAATATAATTTAATTTCTTATTTAGTTTTTTACTCTTTAGGTATACTTTATCCCCCTCCTTTAATTAAAGATACTCTTTTCGATATTTATTTACCGTCTTCTTAGTCCGAGTATTAGTTTAGTTAATTTAGGTTTATATATCTCTATATAATACCTTTATATTAATTATATAAACTAAGGCCATATATATATTTAGTCCTTCTCTAGGTTCGAGGAATATATTAATATATTTACCGTAGTTCGCGAAGAATAGCGTAAGTTTCGTTATATTAAACTAATTATTATTAAATACTAGTTAAGTTATAGGTAAAAGTCTTACCTAATCGTTCTATTTCTTATTAATATAATATCGTAAATATATCTCTATCGTTTAATTTATCCGTTTTATTTATTTATTTATTTATAGATAATATACGGTTAATATTCGTAACTTGGTCTTAATAGTACTAACTAGTGTCTTCTAATAGTTGGATATGAATTATTTATCCCTGTTAGAGGTAATTAACCTAGGTATCCTATAATCTTTAATTAATTAATCTAGTAGTACGAAGGCGATTTATTTTATCTTATAAGTTTCCTTGACTAATATTATTATAGCGTATTTATTAAGTTTATTATAAATTATTATAATAGAGTTAAAGGCCTTTATCGTAATAAGGTCTTTTAATTTTAATAATTTAATAACGAAGTTTATTATAATATCGTCCTATAGTATTTCTAGTACCGGGGCGAATTAGATCTAACCGTATTTAACGTATCTCGTAGACTTATTCTACTAATATTCGATATATTTCTTAATATATTTCTCGACGTATAACCTTAGTCCTAGTACGTCGTATTCTTTATAAATAAATTTTATAGTTTTAGTAACTTTAGGGTATCTTTAGGCTAGATTATTATAGTGATTTTAAATAATTTCTTTAAGATATTCTTTAGGAAGATACGTTTTCTTATTATATTCTAATAGTTTAGTTTATAATTATTAATTTCTTAATATTCTAGTTAAAGTATCGTTTTTATAGTCCTTCTAGATATTATTAATAATTCCGGGAATAGAGATATATAATATCGCTACTAGTTATCGTATTAGGATTAGCGATTTATCCTATTACTAAGTAAGGACTAGTTATATAACTACGTCCTTTTCCTCTATATAGTTTTCTCGTTTATTAAATATATCGGCGCGACCGTTATTCTTTCCTAGAGTATAGAAGATCTTAAATTTATATTATCCTAGTAGTTTTAACTATCTAATTTATTTTCGGTTTAATTATTTTATTATCGTAAAGTTAAGAAGATTCTTATAGTCTGTAAAGATAGTAAGGTCCGAATAACTTTTTATATATACCCTTTATTATTCTAGTAAAGATATTATTACTAGTAATTTCTTATTATGAATATTATAGTTCTATTCTATTAATGATATTTTCCTAGAATAATATATAATAGGGTATTATTTATTATCTTTTTATTAGAGTATATAAACGCCTATTACTAAATCCGAAACGTTAGTTTTAATTCGAGCTAGTTTATTACTTTAAAAGGAATATAGTACCGGCGGTTTTTTATAGGCCTCCTTAAGTACCTCGAAAGATCGTTATTATTCTTTTTTTTATTAGAAAGTAATATCTTTCTTCGTAATATTCGTTAGTAGTAAGGCCTTTTTAGAGTAGTCTTTAATAAATCTTTTATTAAAGTTTATAAATCTTAAGAAACTCTATACCGTCTTAATATTATATAGTATAGGTTATTTCTTAATACTCTTAATCTTTTTATAGCTTATATAAATACCTTTTATATTAATTATAAACTTAAGGAATTTAATTAATTCCTTATAAAACTCGTATTTCTCTAGTTTAAGGAGAAGTCTAGTTAGTAATAAATAAATTAGGATATCCTATATATATTAGATATATTCTTCCTTGTTAGTAGAGTAGATTAAGATATTATCGAGGTATATAATTACTATTATATCTAGGTATACTCGTATAATATTATTAATTAGTATTTAGTAGGTTACTAGTACGTTAATGAGTCCAAAGGGTATTACTAGGTATTTATAATAACCGTATTTAGTTCTAAAGGTAGTCTTTTACTCCTCGCCTTCTTTTATTTAAATTAGATTATACGCGCCTCGAAGATCTAGTCGTATAAAGATTTTTATTATTATAAGCCGATCTTATAGTTTATTAATATTTAATAGAGGGTACTGATTCTTTACTATAATATTATTTAACTTTCGATAATTTATATAAAGTTATAGATTTTTATTCTTCTTTACTGCGAAGAGGATTAAATAATTTATTAATAATTTAGATTCTTAAATAAATCCTTTCTTAAGGTTCTCGTCGATATACCCGCGAAGTACTCCGAGTTCTTTTTCTAATAAAGCGTAAATAGGTCTAAATATCGGTTATTTATTAAATTCGAGTTCGATTTTATAATCCTATAATTAATATTTAGGTAATACTTTTATAGTTATCTCTTCCTAAAAGAGGTACTTTTATTATTAATACTTTTTAGGGATATTAGGAGGTTCGTCTTTACCTCTAGAAACTTTAATTTATTCGCCCTATTAACTTCTCTAGCTAGTATATATCGAGTTGGATCCTTTTATAAAGTTATCCTTATACGAAGATAAAGTATTATAGGCTTCGATCGGGCTACGGTTCGATTTTTTATTTATAGTTATTCTTTATAGGCGTATAGGTATTATACTAGCGACGTCTTTAGTACGCGGAAATATAAATACTCCTCTCTTTTAATCGATTATTAGATTATATTTCTTTAATTAAGATATCCCTAGAATAATATAATAAATAGTTATTTTTATTATATCGAAGGTAATCTCTTTATAATAGCGTTAAATAATAACTAGTAACGGGAATATTTCCTTATCTACTTTTCCTGTTAATAGCTTCGACCCGTCGGTTAATTAAATTTTATATTATTCCTTCTTTTCTTATATTAGTAGGTTAGTTATTTAAGTTATTATCCAAGATATAAAGTTACTAGTTACTCTTAAATCTATTATTATAACGATTTTATATCCGTTGATTTTTACCGGTATTTATATATATATACCGTATTAAGCTGAGTATAGATATTATTCTAAAGTTAATATATTAATCTCCTCGTGTTTCCTCTTAATATAAAGGACTAGTCTTTTCCCGATAAAGATAGGAATCTATAGTACTCTTTAGACTCGAAGTATCTTTTATAATCTTCGGTTAAATAGTAATATTATTCGTTTTAGTTATAGTATTTCGTCTTCTTATTATAATCTTTCTGGTTTTTTAATTATAATTATTATTCTTTATTATAACCTAAGAAGATTTGATTTTCCCTCTTCTTAACTAGGTACTACGGGTAATTATCTTTAATATAGTTATTCTATTAATTATAATTATATCCTAGTTTTACGATATATTTTCGCTCTCTTAAGCTGTCGTAATAGTATTTATAATATTCGTTTATATATATTAACTAGTATATCTCCTTATATCGTGGGTAATATTTATTATAGGTATAATTAATTCTAGTGAGTTATTTTTTTCCCTTTTTCTTTTTTTCGGGTTTCTTTTTTAATATAATAAACTAGGTTTTAAAGTTATCGAGATAATCTATTACCTAAAGCTACTCTTTAGAGCCTATTATATTTTATTCTTATTTTTATTCTTTCTTTAAGTCTTCCTTTAGAGTTTTATTATTATTATTATTTAGTTCTTCGAGCTCTCGAATTCTTTAGGCGATCTCCTTTTTAATATTTCCTTACTTTTCTAATAGATTATTAAGCGTAGTATCGTTTTATACTAGATCTTTAAGGGATCCGGTTACGTTATCCGGTATCTCCTTCTTAAGTATATTTAATTATTATTAATTTATTATATTTTTCGAACGATAGTTCCTAACGATATAGCCCAGTTTATTATAGTTATAGTAATTTATTACTTTTTTACCCTTTAGTTATTATTTACCCCTCTTTTAGAATCCTCTTATAAGTCCCTTTTTAGTAAAATCGAGTTTTATTAATATATAACTATACGGGTTAGGTTTCTTATAGTAGTAACGGCTAGCCGAACTATATCCGTTACTATAAACTCCTAAATATCCTTATCCGTTAACTCCTCCGTTATAATATTTCTCTATTATACGTTTGTATAGCTTATTATTAATCTTAATTACTTATTCTATAAATATATTAAGGTCCTCGGTTACGGCTCCTATTTATATAAGTTCGTTTTTTATATTATCTTTTAGTCCTCGTCGATATATTATTATAAGTATAGTATTATCCTAGTCCGTTAATATTATATAATATTAAAACTGCGCCGAGTAATCGGATATAGACCTTCGTTATATTAAGTATTAAATAACGCGAACTACTATATTATTTTCGTTAGATAGTTTAAATATACGGCGAATCTCGGCTTTAAACCTAGAGAAACTCTCTATCTAAAACTTTATTAATAAGTTATTAATATCGTATACTACTTTTATATAATACTTTAGGAATAGTTTAACTTATTTCTATATATTACCTTTTATATAGGTTATTATAAAGATTATTTATTTAATAACTAGTATAGTATTCTTATTGAATATAAAGAATAGGTAAAGTTATATTAATTAATTATTAAACTTCTCGCGCTCTTTATAATAATAATTTAGTCGGGCGACCTTAATACAATCCCCTTCTTTTATAATATTACGTCTTTTAATACCGTCTTAGGTATTTAGGGCTAGGGCTTTTATTAATTTTAAAATACTTATCCTAAAGATATTTAAAATATTAAGGCTCTCTGTTTAATACCTTAATATAACGTTAATAAAACCTAGGTTAATATTTATAAAGAGGAGTATTAAGGATTAAAGAATAATAGGTTTCGTATTAATATAAAATAAAACTAGATAAGTTTAATAAACTTAATTACTAGTTTAAAAAATATTTATATTTAGAATTTATAATTAAAAGTCTTAAGGGAAGTTAAATACGAAGCTCCTATCTACTAGGAAAATATACTATTTATATAATAAAAGGAAATCGTATTAAGACCTCTATGATCTCCTATAGTAGTATAGTTATTAAGAGTTATTAAATATAATCGTTTATAGTAGCCTGGCTACTAAGAATTATTAAGTATAGTCGCTCGCCTAATACTACGATCATAACTATAACTATTTCTATCGTAGGTTTAGTTAGTCCCGCGCTAAGATCGTAATAAATAATAGCGCTTTATTAAAACTCTTAGCGTAGTATATACTAATTCGAGTTATATTACACTCAGCTAGCTAAGACAGCGCTATAAATATAAATCGTGCGTAGCGATTATACTTTCTACCCTTCTTAAATATATAGTAATACTAGATACTAGCGTAGGCTTTATAATAATAGCGCTCTATTAAAGTTCTCAGTGTAGTATTTAATAAATCGAGTTATATTGCGCTTAGTTAGTTAAAGTAGCGCCTTGACTTAACTAGCTACGCGTCCTATCTATATATATAATACTAGCGTAAACTCTATAGTGAGAGTGTCCTTCCTAAAACCCCTAGCGCCGCCTTCGAAGTCTTAGCGTAGTATCTCTAAATTCTACTAATATGGCGCCCAGTTTACTAAGACAGCGTCTTGATTAAATTAGCCGCGCGAAACATTTATAGCCCGTACACTATAATAATACTAGCGTAAACTCTATAGTGACAGCGCTATTTTAGAACTCTCAGTATAATGTCTCTAAAGTCTACTAATATAGTACCTAGTTTACTAAGATAGCGTCTTGATTAAATTAGCCGCGCGAAACGTTTATGGCCCGTACCTCTACTAGAATTATAATAATAGTAGTGTGAGCTCTATAGTGACAGCGCTACCTTAGAAATCTCAGTGTAATATCTCTAAAGTCCACTAATATAGTACCTAATTTACTGAGATAGCGTCTTGATTAAATTAGCCGCGCGAAACGTTTATAGCCCCGTACCTCTACTAGAACTACAATAATACTAGCGTGAGCTCTATAGTGACAGCGCTACCTTGTAACTCTCAGTATAATATCTCTAAAGTCTACTAATATGGCGCCCAGCTTACTGAGACAGCGTCTTATTCTAACTAGCCGCGCGAAACGATCTTAGTGTCTACAAAGTCCTATTATCCCAAAAGTATTTTGTTAACGAGCGCGAGTTCACGTTTGTCCGATACTCCGCGCTAGCCCGGACATCCCTCAAGAGTTTACTCTTCTATCGAGAGGTTTATCTCTTACTTATATTACGAGCGCTGAATTTGCAAGGGCGTTATCACGTCTTACCGTAGCAATACAGGCTAGCGCTCTAGCTACAGCGACGGCGATAGTTTAAGATATATAGCACTGGCTCAGAGACCCCTGAAGTTGTTATATAATGAACCTTGAGTTGGCGCTACTCACTCTCAGGTCGCGCTGTCGCATAGAGGGAAGGTATACTCATAAATATTACGAGAGACAGCGCCGACGATATATGCAAGGCGATACCTAGAACTGGTAGGCGCTGGCCAAGAGATGATTAAATAATACTCGCTGAGGCTCCTAAGCCAGCGCTACTTACCCTCGACTCGCGCTATAATATATAGGGAGGGTTCGCGTATAAATACTATAATGGACAGCGCTAATGATTTAGATAGTACGGTACCTAGAGCTGCTAGGCGCTGGCTGAACGACGATTAAATAACACTCGTTGAAGTTGTAAAGTAAGCGCTACTCATCTTCGACTCACGCTATAAAGTAGAGGGTTTATACTCATAAAAACACGATGAATTAGAGCGCTAACCACGTGTATGAGGCGGTACCTAGAACTTCTATACGCTGATTGAATATTCGTTTAAGATAATCTACCAAGATTCTAAATTCGGCGCTATATATAGTTGACTCGCGTTACGTAATGAAGATTTCGTACCTAGAGGTAAGTAGAAGTATTAATTATCTAGATAGTATAAAACCTAGAGCTTCTAGGCGCTAACTGAATCATTATTTAAAATTACGTACTTTAATTCCTAAGTCGGCGCTACCCTCCTTCGAGTCGCGCTAAGAAGTATAGGTCTAGTATTTAAAGAAATATATTAGAAAATATAGCGCCAACGATATAGAGCGGTACTTAGTACTTCTAGGCGCTGATTATAGAAATATTAATATATATTTTAAGTTCTTGAGTTTACGCTATCTTTATATAAATAGCGCTATATCGTAGAATTTAAATATATAACGGACTTTTATTAAAGGTTAGCGCTAACGAGGTAGATAGCGCGAGGTTATAAATTTACGGGCTCTAGTTTATAATACGATATAGAAGACTTATTAAAACTAATAAACTAGTGTTATCGTCTATCGAGTATCGCTATTAAATAGAGTCTTTACTAGAGTAGTAGACTTAACTAAATAATTTCAAAATATATAATAGATAAAAACCTTGATAGTAGGATTAATATTTATATAATAACTCAAAACTATATATTTAATAAATAACCTATAGGACCTAGAAAAATTCTTATTACTAGCGCTATGATTCGTTAAATAATACTAAATAGTAATATAGTTTATAGTAATTTTTATATTAACCTTTAATTTCTATTAACTATAAAGTAGGAAAATAGAAAGAAATACTCCTATAATAACTAGAACTAGAATCGATTTCATAAAAGATTATAGTTAGGAAAGAAATTAAAAAGTTCTATATATAGTAGCGCCGACGATTTAACCGTCGCGTAGTTAAAATATTCGAGGTACTAGCTCGGGATTAGTTATAGATAATCTAATAAAGAATATATACTAGCGTTATTCTATATAAGGCGGCGGTATCTAGGTTTAGTAACGAGGCTAGAAAATACTATACGTAGTAGCGCCGACGATTTAACCGTCGCGCAGTTAAGATATTCGAGGTACTGGCTCGGGATTAGTTATAGATAATCTAACGAAGAATATACGCTGGCGCTGTTCCGTATAAGGCGGCGGTATCTAGGCTTAGTAACGAGGCTGGAAAACGCTATACGTGGTAGCGCCCGAGACCTAGCTATTGTCCAAGTAAGACAATCGAGTACCGAGCTCGGGGCTGTTCAAGCATGACCTAACAACGATTACAAGTTGGCGCTGTTCTCTACTAAGCGGCGCTATTGAGTACAATTCTAGTATACAAGGCTTAGCAACCGGGCTACACAGCTATCGTAAGTGACAGCGCCAATACTTTGGCCGTCGCGCAACCAAGGCACTCGAGCTGTTGGCTCGTGGTCATTCAAGCATGATCTAATCAAGATTACAAGTCGGCGCTGTCCGCGACGAAGCGGCGCTATTGAGTGGAATTCCGGTATACAAATCTCCCAACAGGGCTACATAACCATCATAAATCACAGCGCCAACGACATGGACGGAGTGAAACTAAACCCTTCTGCGCGCTCCTAGCTGATATTAATAGGAGGACACGCGCAGATCCATAGAGCTCTCCATGTCATTATTCAATTACGTTGACTCAAAATCTACTAAATCGCTTGATACCTTCTTTCCTCTAGCGCGATAGTATTATACATAGTGTAGCCACAAGCCTCTATTTACGAATCCTCTAAGAGCTGGCGTAACGCGCCTAAAGACTTAGATTTATTAGAGCGCTCGTTTAATAGCGCCTAAAAGATATATAAACTCCTCCGTATACTACGCGCTTAGATTTAAATCTGGGATATAACTTATCGAGCGGATTAGAGATAACGTTTAGTAGACTACTATCAAGGACGATATATAGTAGGTAAATAGAGATTCTAAGTAGACGGGTATATACTTTACGACTACGTACCTCTTATATAGTACGATAGAGGAATAGCGCCAGCTCTATATATAGACGTAGCGCGAATATAATATCTTTAGCGCTGAGTAATTAAGTATTTAGGAACTTCTATATTAAATTAAAAGTCTATATAGAGAGTATATCGAGGGCGCTTAACCGAAAATCTAATTATTTATAGTATTTCACCTCGAATAATAGCGCTAGCTTTACGGACCTACCGAGATTATAAAATCTTCGACGTAGAATAATCAAGGCCTTACGAATTTGTATACTTAATTTGAGATCCGCGCGGAGGGTATAACGAGAGTATTTAATTAAAAATTATTTATTAGTATTTTACCTCAGGTAATAATACAAACTCTATAACTCTACCGAAGATATAATACCCTTAACGGTGAGTAAATAAGTCGTTATAAATATATATATTTAGATTAAAGACCTCGCGGAGGGTATATTACTAGCGCTTAATCGAAAATCTATTTATTATTAATATTCTAATTTAGGGAATAATACTAACTCTATAAATTTATTTAAAATATAAAACTCGTAGCCCGATATTATTAAATTCTAATAAAATCACGTATTTAATTTAAAGTCCGCGCGGAGAGTATATAAATAATATTTAACTAAATTATTTATTATATATAAAAGTTTAATATTAATTATTAACTCGAATTTTTTTAATTAAACTAGATATCGAGATTTATTCTCTAGAATCATCGAGTTCCAAATATAATATTCGTTAAATCAAGTTCTAGACTAATTATAATCTTATCGTAGTAATATTATAAACTAATTTTTATTCTATATATTAATTTTATACTCTAGTACTATTTGTATAAAATACGTTTCGAGTACTTGTTACGAGGTTTCTTATTATATTATATATTAAAACTTATATTTATTTAAAATCTATTCTAATAGTATTTAAATAAATAATTTATAATTATATAATCTAGTTATATACCTCAACGTCGATATTATAAATTAGATAATACGATATACTTTTTGGCCCCGGATAGTAGATTTATTAAAATAATATCTATTATATTCTAAATCTTTCTCTCTTTTTCGATAATATTTAACTTAATTCTTTATTTATATAAAGCGTCGAGTCAAAATCTACGACGCTAGAAATATAATATAATTATAAAACTTTCAATACTCTATAGTATACGAAGAATCTTGGAGTATTTTATTTAATTATAATATATATATTTATTTACTATACTCTTAATTCAATAAATTTAAATCGATTATTTCTATATTAACACTAACTAATAAAGTAAATTAATAACGTGAAATCTCTAGCGTAGTACTATATAATTCTAAAGAGATAGCGCGTAAAATTCTATATCCTCGCTATTACTCGCTCGCCGGCGCTATCGATAACTAGCGAAGTTTAAATAAATACTTTTTAAATATATTCTTTTTAGATTAATATTACTCGATAAATAATAATATAATTATATAAACTCTTCGGCGCGGTATTATATAATTTTAAAGAAATAACGCGCTAAATTTTAAAATCTCGCTATCGCTCGCTCGCCGGCGCTATCGATATTTAGCGAAATTTAAATAAATTCTTTTTAAATATATTCTTTTTAGATTAACGTCGCGCGATAAATAATAATATAATTATATAAATTCTTCGGCGCGGTATTATATAACTTTAAAAAAATAACGCGCTAAATTTTAAAATCTCGCTATCGCTCGCTCGCTGGCGCTATCGATATTTAACGAAATTTAAATAAATTCTTTTTAAATATATTATTTTTAGATAAACTTCGCTAGATAAATAATAATATATAAACTCTTCGGCGCGGTATTATATAACTTTAAAGAGATATCGCGTTAATTTCTAAAACCTCGCTATTACTCGCTCGCCGGCGCTATCGATATTTAACGAAATTTAAATAAATTCTTTTTAATTATTATTACTCGATAAATAATAACTTAATTATATAAACTATTCGGCGCGGTACTATATAAGTTTTAAATAAATAACGCGTAGAATTTTAAATTCTTATTATTATTTACTCGCCGGCGTTATCGATACCTAACGAAGTTTAATTCTTTTTTTATAAATATAATCGCCCGATAAATAATAACCTAATAACGTAGATTTTACGACGCGGTATTATATAGATTTTAAAGAAGTAGCGCGTAGAATTTTAAATATTTTTTATTATTCGCTCGCCGGCGCTATCGATATTTAACGAAGTTTAAATAAATTATTTTTGAATATAATCGCCCGATAAATAATAATTTAACTATATAAATTTTACGGCGCGGTATTATATAGACTCTAAAGAAGTAGCGCGTAGAATTTTAAATCCTCATTAATATTTACTCGTCGGCGTTATCGATATTTAGTAAAATTTAAATAAATTCTTTGAAATTTTTTCTTTTTTAAGTTAACGTCGCCCGATAAATAATAATCTAACTACGTAAATTCTTCGGCGCGATATTATATCGACTTCAAAGAGGTAGCGGGTAGAATTCTAGGTCTTCGTTATTATATACTCGTCGGCGCTATTAATATCGAGCGAAGTTTTATTTTTTAAATATATTCTTTTTAAATTAACGTCGCCTAATAAATAATAATTTAATTATATAAATTTTTCGGCGCGGTATTATATAATCTAAAAAACTAACCCGTTAATCTTTTAAATTTTATTATTACTCGATCGCCGGCGTTATTAATATTTAATAAAGTTAATTTTTCTTAAATTAGCGTCGCTCGATATATAATAATCTAAAGATATAAATTCTTCGATATAATATTAGATTAACTTTAAAAAGGTAGCTCGTTAAATATTCAAACTTTATTATTACTCGCTCGCCGGCGCTATTAATATTTAATAAAGAATGAATTAATTCTAATTAAATATATTCTTTTTAGGTTAACGTCGCTCAATAAATAATTACTTTTTATATATATTCTTCGGCGCGGTATTATACGACTTAAAGAGATAACGCGTAGAATTTTAAATTCTAATTATTATTCGCTCGTCGGCGTTATCGATATTTAATAACTTTTAAATATATATTTATTAAATATATTTTTATTAGATTAATATCGCTCGATAAATAGTAATTTAATTAGATAAACTTTTTAATAAGCTAGTATTATACGATTTAGAAGAATATCAATATTAAAAACTTATTATTATATATTCATTGATATTATCGATATTTAACGAAATTTATATATGTTCTTTAGTATCGCCCGATAAATAATAATTTAATTATATAATTTCTTCGATATAGTATTGTATTAACTCTAAAAAAGTAGCGCGTTAAATATTTAAATTTTATTACTACTCGCTCGCTAGCGCTATCGATATTTTATAAAATTTAAATAATTTCTTTTTAAATTAATTCTTTTTATATTAACGTCGCTCGATAAATAATAATTTATCTTAATTATATAAACTCTTCGGCGCGGTATAATACGATTTAAAAAATTAACCCGTAGAATTCTAAATCCACGAAATAAATCTTTTTGAGATATATTCTTTTTAAATTAACGTCGCTTAATAAATAATAATTTAATTATATAAATTCTTTATTATAATAATATATTAACTTTAAAGAGATAGCGCGTTAAATATTAAAATCTTATTATCGCTCGCTCGTCGGCGCTATCGATATTTAGTGAAATTCAAATAAATTATTTTTAAATATATTATTTTCATATTAGCGTCGCCCGATAAATAATAATCTAATTATATAAATTTATCGGCGTAATATTATACGACTCTAAATAGATAGCGCGTTAAATATTAAAATATTATTATTACTCGCTCGCTAGCGCTATTAATATTTAATAAAGTATAAATTAATTCTTTTTAAATATATTCTTTTTAAGTAAGCGTCGCTCGATAAATAATAATTTTATTATATAAATCTCCCGACGCGTTATTATATAATTTTAAAGAGATAATATATTTAATTTTAAAATCTTATTATTACTCTCTCGCCGGCGCTATCGATATCCAACGATTTTTAAATATATATTTTTAAATATATTCTTTTTAGATTAATATCGCTCGATAAATAATAATTTAATTATATAAATTTTTTAAAGACGCGATATTATATTAACTTTAAAAAAAATAACGCGTTAAATATTTAAATCTTATTATTATTTATTTATTTATATTATTAATATTAGGCGGAGTTAGTAGAAAAAGTAAATATATACGACTTTAGGAAGATATTAGCGTAGGTCTAAAATATATATATAACCGCGCGGTAAATAATAAAAACGGGATAACTTAGTTAATTCTTTTTTATTAAAGAATAGTTAATATAATCTAAACTACTACTAGGAACTAGCGATATATTAAAATATATAAAAAAAAGGAAGAAAAAAAAGAAGCTACCGGCCGGAGGGCTATAAATATCGATTATTTAATAAATTTATAATAAAGCGGCCTATAGACCTACGAGATAAAGAAATAAAATTAGAGAAACTAAAATAAAAAGAAAATAGAGAGAAGGATAGATAATATTTTAGAATAATTATAATTATCAGTTACTAACTAGTAAAAAGAGGTAATAAGTTATTAATAAATTAAAATTTTTAACCGATAAGGTTTCTTTAACGACTAGTAGGCGCCGCTAATAACTCTATTAAAATAATATTCGCGGAACTCCTCTATTAGCAAAGTAGTTTTACTAAAGTAAGTATTTAAATTAATTAATCAATTAATTATTATTTTCAACGAAGTTTGAATAAATTATTTTTAAATAAATTATTTTTAGATTAGCGTCGCTCGATAAATAATAATCTAACTATATAAATTCTTCGGCGCGATATTATATAATTTTAAAATAATAATATATAGAATTCTAAACCTTTATTATTATTTACTCGCCGGCGCTATCGATATTTAATAAAATTTAAATAACTACTTTTTAGATATATTCTTTTTAGATTTATTATTAATAAATCGAAAACTAGTTTTAATAACTCGGGGTTTAAAAATAAATTATTTTAAATACTCGATATAAATTTAAAGCGCTTAAACGGCCGTAAATATTTATCGAGTACCCGCCGCGTATTTATTAAATATTAAATTATTTAACGAGCGCTCGACGAGCGCCTATAATTAATTTAAAATAAATATCGGGCTCTTTATAAACGTAATTTAAATTTAAAATTTTAAAGAGTTTAATTTTAGAAACTCATATAAAGTAAAATCTAAAATTTCGAAAAATCTTAATATTTTATAATTATTTTTATCAACGATAGCGACCCCTTAGAATTATCTTCTATATTAATAAATTTTAATAACCGGAATTAATCGATTTAGGCGAAATCCTCGTGGGAGTAATATATAGACTATATATTAAAATATATATTATATTATACGATAATTATAAGGGTACGATAGCGATAGGGCTATAATTATAAATAGAATAAAATTATAACTATAAATAAAATAGAGTTATAACTATAAATAAAGTTATAAATAAAGATTTAGACTATAAATAAAAATTATTAATAAGAATTAAAATTAATAACGTACCCCTAATTCAGCGCCCGTTAATAGTTAATTTAAATTTACTCGGTATATACTCGAGTAACTTTAAACTCTTTAACTATATACCTCGGGCGTATATCGAGTCGGTAAATAAATATTTTATTTAAGACTTTTAAGGCGCTCGTCGAGCGCCCTAAATTACGATTAAATTATTTTTTATTTTATTAACGATATCGCTCGATAAATAATAATGTAATTATAAAAACTCTTTAATAACGCGGTATTATACTATTTAAAAAAGATAACGCGTTAAATATTAAAATCTTACTATTACTCGCTCGCTAGCGTTATTAATATTTAACGAAATTTAAATATATATTGTTTAAATTAATATCGCTCGATAGATAATTATAAAATCTTCGGCTCGATATTATATAATTTAAAGAAATAGCGCGTTAAACTTTAAATTCTTATTATTATTCGCTCGCTAGTATTATTAATATTTAACGAAATTTAAATATATATTTTTTAAATTAATATCGCTCGATAAATAATTATAAAATCTTCGGGTCAGTATTATATAATTTAAAGAAATAACGCGTAAAATTCTAAATCTTTATTATTATTCACTCACTAGCGCTATCGATATTTAGCGAAATTCGATTTTTTATTATTATTAATATATTCTTTTTAGATTAATATTACTCGATAAATAATAATATAATTATATAAACTCTTTAACGGCGCGATATTATACGATTTTAAAAATAATAATATATTAAATTCTAATTCTTCGCTATTACTCGCTCGCCCGCGTTATTAATATTTAACGAAGGGATTTTTAAAATTAATTCTTTTTAGATTAATATCGCTTAATAAATAATAATTTAATTATATAAATTTTTCGAAGCGGTATTAAATTAACCTTAAAGAGATAGCCCGTTAAATATTAAAATTTTATTATTATTCGCTTACTAGCGCTATCGATATTTAAAGAGATTTAAATAAATTCTTTTTAAATTAGCGTCGCTCGATAAATAATAATTTAATTATATAATTTCTTCGGCGAGATATTATACGACTTTAAAATAATAATATATAGAATTCTAAATCTTTATTTCGAAAATATTATTTATTTTCTTATATAAGAGTTATTAGTCGTATATATTTCCTATAATTAAGGAAATATACTTTAATAATAATTATAAATAAACGGTTCTTTTTAAAGCTAAAATTATCGAGAGAAAAATATTTATTAATATTAATATTAAATATTATCTTAAAAGAACTACCTAATCGTCTACGGATATATTAATAATATCCTCGAAATTATAATTATTTTTATTTATATATTTTATTTATTTTTTAATATTACTTCTTTCGTTACTATTTTTTTTATATACTTTTATTATAGTCGAATTAAATTAAAAGCGAATCGAGATAATTTACGAGTAAACTCCTTATTTCTTTTATAAATTAAAAAATTAAGAATATTAGTAATATAAAGACTAAATCCTATTCGGAAGAGATAAAAGATTTAATTTAAATTTATTTTCGAGCTAACTAAGAAGACTTTTATATAATATATAGTATAAAAACCTTTAATAAACCGATTATCAATATTATTTATATTATATTATATATTTTTACTTATTATAATTGTAAATTAAATATTATTTATAGGCCCTTAGTTATAACTTATTATTATAATTAATTATTAATATTTAAATTTTTTGAATAAGGAGGATTTTAGGATTATATTACTCTCTCTTTTATTATTAATATAAATATAAAGAATATATATAAGTCTCGGATTTTTTGGGAATAACTTCTCTTATTTATTTTATTATAAGAATTAATAATAGCCCTAATCCCGAGTATAGTTAATAAATTAGATAATAAAGAAAATTATATATAAAAGCCGGTTAAAAATAAATTTAACTAAATCGTTACTCTTTAATATCGATGGAATATCTAGTAATAAGTTATTCTAAAAATAAGGATTTAAAAAATCTAAATATTAGACTACTAAAATATTATTTATTTATTAATATAAATCGGCTCGCGACGAGTAACCTCTAAATCTTTATTCTATAATAAATCCAAATATTATTTACGTATCTTTTCGAAGAACTTACTTTTATTATTAAGCGAAAAACTATAAATCGGTAAAAGATTAATCAAATTTCATCTAATAATTTATATTATATAGGATAATTTATTTAATAAATATTGAACTCGTTTATCGAATACTACCTTTTCGATATTTATTTCGAATATCTAATTATTTCTATTTAACTATATATATAATATAACGACTATAAACTAATAATATTACCGCGGTAAATAGATATTATAATACTACGTATTTATAAATATTACAGACGAGATTTCGGGGATTTTAATAAATTTAATAAATATTTATTATATTATAAATTCTTCGTCGATAATTATTTATATAAAAAACCGTAAATTTTATTTATTTTATCTCGGCGACTCCTATAATTAATAAGGCTAGCGATATATACTTAAAGAGATAATAAGGCTATAAATATAAATAATATAAAAGGAATTAATATAGGGTCTTTCGCCCTTGATATAAAAAACGTCGATATAAATATAATTTTTTTTAAGCGCCTTTAAATCGGCCTAGTCGTAATAATTTAAAATATAATAAATAAAAGAAGTTATTTATTCTATTCTTTAATATCGGGTATAAAGGTCTTTTATTTATATCTTTATATATTCGGGTTAAAACGTTTACGAAAAGTAATAATTATCGCGTAAAAATAAATATTAAACCCGATAAAATAAATATTAATTTTAAAAACTTAATAAATATTCTTAATTTATTAATAAAACTAGAGGAGTATATTATTTATTTTTAAATATATATAACTACGCGCTAGCCTAGTAATTTTATAAGGAAAAGATAATTAAAGGCGGTCGCGATAGGTTTTTCCGTAATATTCGATTTTAATTATTATATAGTCTCCTTAACTATAAGAATATTAATATTTAAACCGAAATATAAAATAATATCGTATTTAATATCGACGAAGATAAATAAATAAAATAAATATTTAATATTTAATTAAAGATCTAAGGGACCGAGTTAAAGAATTATAATATTTTATATCGAGATATTATTAAGACTCTCCGATTTCTTTTAAGGTATCGGTCGTAAAAAAATTAAATAATATATAAACCCGTATACTAGTATAATAATAATAAATATATATATATCGAGATATATATCGGCGATTAATAGTAATAGATATAAGAGAAGTTTCTTATATATTATTATTTCTTTATCGGTAAAGCGGGAGCCCGTACGAGAAGAGTCGAGGTACTAAATCCGTATTTTCCTAGCTTTTGGCGGAAAAATAACGAAAAGAGAATATTCAAAAAAATAAAAAAAATAAAATTTTATTTTTTAATAAAAACCCTAAAAATAGTAACTTCGGATTTAAGATTCTAAATCCGTGATTTTCTACTAGCGCCGGGTAGCTCGCTAAGGTTATATAGAGCGGTATAATTATACTAGTCTAATTTCGATTTTAAATTACGTCGATTTATGAAAATTATATACGCGCGTAATACCCCCTAAGTTAGCGCGGTATTATAGACTATATAATTCACTTATAATTATATATATCTAACTATCTACCGGTACTACTTAAACTAGCTTATTCTAATTTATTCAAAATTATTCAAAATAAATCGAGGTACTAAATGCGTATTTAGATACTTTAGACGAAAGTAGGTATTAAATCGATCTCTAGGGCTAGTATATGAGCTAAATAGATCTACGCGCCTTTTCCACCTTTTTCGGTAGAATATTAACTCACCGCTTTATCGATGTTTCTATAAATAAGACTTTATTTATATAATATAAAAGTAATCTAGTTATATAATTAATTAATTTTATTATAAGGAATTTAGAAGTAAAAATAAATCGAGTTAAAAAACAGTCGAGTTTAATACTTTTAGGACTTCTACTTATTATAATTTAATAACGGCGAATATATTATATCCGACGTATAGTATAAATCTATATTATTATATTTAAATATAAATATAATATAAACTCTCGTTTAAAATAAATTTAAAATCTTAATTTTAAATTAATAATTAGAATTAAAGCGATTATAAATCTCTATATTATATATATAAATTAAAAGATCTAATTTTATTATCTAATTATCGTAGGCTTTATAATAAATTATAAAGAGTAAATTTTAATTATAAAAATTAAAAGCGGCCGATAATATACGATTTATATAATATTATTAAATAAATAAGAAAATCTTTAAGGTAAATAACGCCCTCGAATCTATTTTTTTACCTAGTCCTAAATTCGGCGATAGCGCGAAAAAAATATCTTAGAGACGGATAATTAATAAATATAACTAATATATAATTTCGCTTAATTATATACTACGGTAAATATATATAAAGTTATACTAGTCGATATATTATATTAATTATTTAAGGATACGATTAATTATATATTTAAATAAATTTAAATAAATTTTTATTCTATAATTATTTAATATTTATAAGAATTAATATAAATATAATCTATACCTTTAAAGTAATATAAAATATTAGACGAAAATAGATTTTTATAAAATATATACTATTATCATTCTTAACTACGAGAAATTTTTAAAAATAATTATTTTATCTAGATATATTTATAATAAAAATAAAAATAAGAGTTTTAATTAAATAATAATTCTTAATAAAATAATAATCGGATATAATATATATAGAACGTCGTAATTAAGAATTTAAAGTTTAAAATCGGAAATAAATTTAATAAAATTAATAATTAGTTTACTCTACTCGAAATATAGAAAATTAAATTTATTTAGGTAGATTCTTTATATTAAAATTAATTTAATATATAATTATTCGATTTCTTTAAATAATAACGCTCTTACGCTTTAATAATTATACGAATTATAATAATTACTATATATATAGAACGATTTATAGTAAAACGTAGTCTCTCTCACTATTAAATTATTATACCGGTAAATATTTATAAATCTCGATATAAAATATACTTTAGTTTAATAGCGTAACTAACGAAAATATAAATTAATAATAGAAAATATAAATAAATAAACCTTATTCTAATATAAATACTCGTTTAAATAATATTTAAATTATCGAAGAACGATTTTATTAATAAAAAGAGTATAAGAAAATTCTTTAAACCTCTCCCTAATCTTTTAATTATATTTATCGCTATAATAATAGTATATATAATCTCAGAGTATTTTATTAGAGAGTATAAGGTCGAGAAATTTAAAAGAAAGAAAATTTAAAATAAATATTTATATTTTCTTTATTATTAATAAATATATTATAACTAGTTAACGAGAATTAATATTAAACTAGTAGAGAAAAATATAAAAAATATAAATAAGTCTCGATAATTAATTAATTAATTAATTTATATATTTATTTAAATAAAACTACTTCGTTTATAAGGGAGTTTTATAGAATATATATAATACTCGATAGCGTTATTAACTAGCCGTTAAAAAAATCTCTTAAAAGGATAAAAACTTTAGTTTATTCTTAATCTCGGTTCTAGATATTTTGGCCTATTAATTAATAAGCCTTTTTATATATTATTAATTCTTATTCTAGGTTTCTTCTTCGCGTAAATCCTTAAAGTTAATAATATTATATTAATTTTAAATAACCTTACTATTTTATTCTTTATATTTACCCGTTTTTTAAAAATTTATTATTTATCTCCGTTACGGGCCTAAGCCCTTATAGTATACGTAAATATAACCGTAATTAAATATTATATATTTTATTATACCGGTACGCTAGCTTTATTATCCCTCTTTATTATTATTCTATACTCTTTTACCTTTATTTTTAACTATATATACGTAGTTATTTTTTCGTTATAACGGATTTTACGTCTCGCCGGTATTTTAATATAATTACCCGGTTACTAAAATTATAACTTCTATATAAATATTAATATTTAAGAGTATAAATAAAGATTCTTTTATTTACGCGAGTTTTATTTTATATATTTATACTTTACCTACTCGTTAACGGCGGAGGAAATTATTTAGTCTTATAAGACTTTATATAATAATTATTTTATAATTCTTAGAGCGGAGAAAGCTCTTTATAGTTCGAATATTATTAGTATTTAATAAATAATTAAACGGGAGCCTTTATTTAAGCCTAAGGTTTCGACTTTATATATATATATTTCTATACTCTTTCTTATACGTAGGTATAATAGACGCGTTCTTTTCGTAATTCTCTTTTTCTAATATATCGAGCCGCGATTACGGTTATTTTTTTAATTAACCGTATTATAAAGGATTTATTCTTTATCGCTTTAATTCGTTAAAGGAGAGGGGGGGAGGAGGAGGAAAAAAAGAAAGAAAAAAAAAGAATTTCTTTTTATTAATACTATAATCGCGTTAAGAATATAAATACCGCTGCGAGATAAATTTAACGCGTCGTAATATAAGATTTCTTAACTCTCTAGACTACTATAAATAGTAGTTATAGATTCGTAATTAGTAGGATATATACCTAAATCTCGTTACTAGTTAAGTCTCGATAATAAAGGATATAAAACTCGTATTTATAAAATATTATTAAAGGGGATAAAGGATATTTTTAAAAAGATAAAAAATTTCGACTTTAAAGATAATACGGTTATAATAAATCTTAATAATATTTAAATATATAATTTACCCTCGTTTAATAATATAAATAATAACGACTAGATTAATTTTTCGGATAATAAATATTAAAGTTATTTTTTTATATTAATTAATAACGTAAAAAATATAAAGGTTAATATAGAAACTGTATAAAATAATAACTTTAAAATAAATAAATTAGGCGCTTATAAATTATTCCTTTATAGCTTATATATTTTAATATTACTAACTTTTTTTATTACTCGAACGTAGGTATTAAGTTCTTAATACGTAAATTTAATAAAGTATAATTATTTTAAACATAGTTAATTTATTATTTACGATAGAATACTACCCTCTACTCGTTATTATTATTATTATAAAATCTTAGATAAACCTCTTTAAAAATAGAAAAACTCGATAATAATATAAGGGTTAAAGAATAAAGTAATTTATTTAAAACTTCTATATCTAAAGAGAAATATACTTTTAGTATTATATAAAGAGATAAATAACTAGAAGTTTAGGTTACTTTTAAAATTATAAAAATTTAAAGAATTCTAGGCTATCTTTATATTAAAAGAAACTAATTAAATTTAATATAAAAATAATACTATTACCTCGATTATATCGAGTAATAATAAGAACGAATACCGGGCTTATATTAAATAATTAAAGAAGAAAATATAAATAATAAAATCTAAAAATAGTAAAATTAGAGAAGAATAAAAGTAATAATATAATTTATATAAACTTTAGTAGATAGTAGTATCTTAATTAAAAAATATAATAAAGAAATCGGAGAGAAGTAGATAATTACTATATATCGAAAAAAATCGGTAATTATTTATAGAATTCTAATAAAAGTATATCTAATATTAAGCGCGTAAATTGATATAGTATTAATAATAATAATAATAGTAATAAAGGCGGCGATCTAGATTATAATAAAGAAATCGCTAAAAATTAATAAAATAAGAAGAATAAGAAAGGTATTTAAATCGGAAAGATTATAAATAACGATATAAATAAATAAAATAACGATATGAATTTATATATTTAATAAACGAATTATTTTAATAACGATATATATATTTATTAAATACGATTTATTAATAGCGACTTACGCGTTTAATAAATATAATATTCCGATTATAACGTAATTACTCGATACGATTCGTGTGTATTCGTATTAAATATAATCGTATAAAATAATAAATAGTAACTATTTATAAGAAAAGGTTATTTTTAGTAACTTTTAACGAAAATAGATATTAAAACGATCTTTAAAACTAGTATATAAACTAAGTAAATCTACGCGCCTTTTCTATTATTTTCGGTAGAATACTAGTTTATTATTTTACCGATATCGGCTATACCCTCGAAATTCTTAATAAAAGATATTCGTTTAATTTCGATAAAATTAAGAATTACTTTTATTCTATTTATAATTACCTTTTCTATATCCTTATCTAGGTCTATACGAAAATATAGGTTCGTTATTCTTTAATTAATATCCTCGATTTTATAAAGTATTATATATTTAGTAGACGAATTTTAATACTATTATAATTATCTAATTAATTTATTTATAGTTATATAATTCTTTAAAATACGAGTTTATAGAGTTATTGAAATACTTTATATAAAAGATAAACTTTATTAATATATACTTTTACGTATTTTATCTAGTTCGTCTTTTTTAAAATTACCCTTCGAGAATTTCTTTCGAACCCGTTTTTCGATATTTTCTTAAATTTTTTAGAGAAATCTAACGACGGTACTCGTCTTTGTTTTTATTTTATAAAATCGGTTTATAAAGATTTATTTTATATAGAAATTATATTTAAAGCTAGTATCTAGCCGATTTAAAATTCTTTTAATCTTTATATTATATAAAGCGGGGTTATAAATAAATAAGATTTTTTAAATTAAATTTTACGATTCCGTTTAATTTATAATATAGTAGTTTAGCGTTTTCGGGAGTAATTACTAGGTATTAATATTAAGATATTTTTTCTAATTTAAATATAAAGGTATTAAAATCTTAAATCTTTATTATCGGTATTAATTTATTTAATATATTCTTTTAGTTAGTTTTTTATTATTTTTATTAATATAACGACTAAAGTAATATCTTATATAGGACGAATAATAATATTTTTATATTTATATATATAAGAGTAATGGATATCTAGTCGACTCGTAGAGAAATAAATATCGCCTTCGGTTTATAATTATAACTTGTATAAAGAGAGATATTTATTATAATAAATAGATTCTTTAAATTCTTTAAAATCTTAAAGTTTCTTTTAAATAATAAATTAATAATAACGTAGATTAAATTGATATTCGATAATAAAGTTAAGAAAAATATTAAATATTTAAATTAAATCGGATATTAGTATAATCCGATTCAATAATATTATTAAAAAAGACCTAGAGTTAAGAACGAATTTTATTAAATTCTAGATTATTATTATTAATAGTTTTTTTATAATAACTAGCCCGCTACTTTCTCTAAATAACATTATAAAATTAATAAATATATAGTTTAGGAGGTATTATTTTATTATTTATTATTTTCTACGATTTTAATCTTTATATAATATATATTTTATAAATATTTATATTTTATTATCTTATTAAGATCCGTCCTCTATATTAATTATAATAAAATTATGGAGTAGATTAATTACGAGCGAATTAAAAAATAAAGAGAAAAGAATTTATAAAGTTTCCTATTTTTTATATTTATAGATATTATATCTATCTCGGCGACCCTCGCCGATATTATTTTCTTTATATTAATATTATATAAGGACGGTATCGGTAAAGCGGGAGACCGTATAAACTTTTTCCAAGTATAATACCCGCATATTCCGCTATCTACAGCTCCGAGCAGGTTTATTAAACGTCTTATTATTATTTACTAGTAAATTACGTATTAAGCTAGTTTAAACCCGTAAATAATTTATTTAGTTATCTAATTTATATAGTTTAAATTATAGGTTAGATATAATATATAATAATATTAATCGCGTACTTACTCGCGTATTTATATAAGTATCGTATACTAATATTATTAATCTACCGCGTTTATTAAATATATTTATTACCTACGATATTTAATAAACGTTCTTATACGACTTTATAAACTTAAATATATTATATATTAAAATTTATCTAGTCCTAAGGCTCGACTGGCTAAAGCTTAGGCTACTCGGTCTATAACTTTATTTTATTAGAATAGGATTACGCCTCTCTACCTAGTTTCCGTCGCTCCTCTTAAAGCGTAGCCCTCTCGGCGGTAACTATATTAATACAAGCTTTACTACGCTTAATTATTAAATAAATATAATATATTATAAGGACTATCTTTTATTAACTTAATATATTCTTATAAATTTAAAACTAAATTTATAAAAAGATACGGGAGTAATTATACGCTAGTATTAATAATAATACTCGTAGAGTATTACCTAGAATCGATCTAATAGAATATTAGCCTTATTTATTAATATATAATAATAAATAAGTCGAGTAGTACTCTAGATAACTATATATAAATAAAGATAAATATTATTCTCGAAAGGGTAAATAATATCATAATTAATAATTATATTAAATATAGAATTATCGTTCTTATTAACTATAAGACTTATAGGAGGGAAGAAGCGAATATAATAATACTTCTCGGTAACTATAATAATAAATTTAATTTTATTACTAAGATGATTCTGGCCTAAATCCGTAAATAAGCGTTTTATATCAATAACCTCGTATTTTAAAAGTAGATTAAATTAACTTTTAAAAACACCGTCACGGAAATAGTAAACGTATTTAGGTAGATTACTCCCGTTAATATTCTTCTACTACTAATCTACTAAAGAATGAAATATAAAGTTAATATTATTAGAGGTAATTATCTTAATACGGGAGTCGTTCGTCTCGACCGTAATAATATAACGAGAGGTAGTCCGATCGATAAAGATAATTATAATAATTATAAAAACTTACTTTAGGCCGGGTACCGTATAAAAGATATTAATACCGATAATTATTATAGGCTCCTCGAAGTACTTAATTTTCGATTTAATTATAGAGGTAGTACCCCCGAGTTTATAATTAAATTTTATAAATATATTAAAGTAATATTAAGGGGCGTTTTTAATAACGTTACTCGCCTAAATATATTACGATATAACTCCGAAACGGACGTCGTAATTATATTTAATCCGATTATAAATATCGGCGCTCCTATTATTAAGAATAATTAAAAATATCTAGGGACGCGACTTCGATTAGTTTCCGGCGGCTATAAATATCGTATTAATAACCTCGGTATTATTAATATAGCCGTTAATAGCGGGAGGGTTAATATTCTCGACTCTTCCGCTATATTTACGATAAAGCTTTATGAAGTTTCTCTTAAAGTTATTTACCTATTTATTAATTATAGGCGCTCGACGATCTTTATTTAATTTTAAGATATAAATACCTTAAAACTTTAACGGCTAAATATTAAGGAGGAGAAATATCTTTCCGTATAAATCCTAATAACTAGAAAAGGTAAATTTAATTATAGAATTCTATACGAAGAGTACTTTAAATAACTCGAGAATATAAATATTAATCTTTAATATCTCCGAATTAATAATAAGACCGTAACCGTTAAATATAGGATTATTAGATTATTTTAATATATCTAGATCTTTTTAGATTTATAGAATTTATGATTATTTTATTTCCCCTATATTATTAAACTCTTTCTAAATATTAATACCGTTGGTCTACCCTCTTAATATCTTTTCTTATAAATATCGTTATCCTCTCGTTATACTCTTATAATAATAAATTATTTATTTTTTTATAACTAGCTATACTCGTCCTACTCGCCTTCATTATTATAAATATACTCCTCTAAGACTTCGCGGAGTTTCTAACTCTCCGACTCCTTTATAGGGCCTTTTATTATTTAATATATCTATTATTAAACCCTTTATTTATTATAAATAACTATATCTACTTTAGAAATTATATTTACGAATTTAATTATATATATCGCGCGGTTTTAACCGATTCGATTAATACGGTATATAGCTTGGTCTTTAGCGCTTATTAATTACTCGGAGTTAAAGATAATAATATATTTAGAGGCCGTAAATATCTACCTTATATTTAAAAGTATAATAAATCCTATTAAAAATTAAGGTACGGGTTCCGAGGATATATTTTTCATATTATTTTTACCCTTTTAAAAGAGTCTAACGATTTTAGTTTATTTTAATTTAAGTATACCTCCATAGATTAAGACGATAGACCTTTTCTATATTAAGCGGATCGCTTATATAATTATTAGTATAATATTCCTAGTGTAGGATAAGATTTACGTTATAATATAAAATTCCGTTAGAAATATTTACCTAGTAAATAATAAAAGCTGAGATAAAGGATATAATTATAATAATTATCTTCGTATTAATTTCTTATATTTCATTTCTAAGAATATTTAGTACTCGTATTTTAAGATAATTATTTACTCCGGCGATTTAATTAATATTTTTTTCGAAGGCTAAATTCTCTTATTTTAGTTTATAAAGTTTCCCTTTCTTTAACCTAAATTAATTATTATCTCTTAATTTATTACCCGTTAGTTTAAGGTCCTTCGTATCTTTATAAAGAGCTAGTTTAAGGAATAATAATAAAATTCTAATATAATATACGGCCGCGAGTTATAAATATATCGTAATCTTTAATATAATATTTTTCTTATAATTTATAAAGGCGAGTATAGTATTACGATAGGTTTACCGAACTCCTTAATTTATTTCGTTAAAGTAATATTCTAATAACGGTTCGTATCGTTATAAGTAACCTAAAAGGTAGTCGAAATAATAATTAAATTTAAACTTAACTAGTAGTTCCCCGAAAAAAATAACGTCTAGCGTACGTCGTACTTAAAGTATTCGAATAATAATAATTATAGTTTTCTTATACTATTTATACTCGTCCTTAATATCGTTATTATTATATATACTCCGGATAAGGCTCTTATACCTTTTACTAATCTTAATAAATTTATCTTTTATATAATATTTTAGGCGTTTACGCGCCCTATTTAGGCGAGGGTAATCTTTTTTAAAGGGTAATATAATTTATTTATTATTTATAAATGTATTTATTTAACTTATTATCGTCTTTAATAATAATTTAAACGGAGTCCCGTTAATTAAAATCTTTCGAAGTTTCTAACCCGGTATTATATCATCGATTTTCCGGATTTTTTTCTAATAATCGTCCTTATAGTCTCGTTATTCTCGGTATATATTTCGTTTATTACGATCCTACTTTATTTTATATCTTATTAATATTATTATTTTTATATCCTAACTTTATTACCTCTCTTTTTTACCGCGGGAATTTTATTCGTTAAGATTTTATTAACCTAATTAGGAAGCGAGGTTAAAGATATAAAATAAAGTACCCTTAAGAAATTATAATCTTCGTTAAAATAAAAAACCTACTTTAATTTTATTAAAAGATCGCGATTTAATATATTTAGTTTTACGGTATAAACTTTTAATTTAGGATCGTTATAGATTTACCGTAATACCCACCTAAAAGCTTCATCCTTCTATTTTATCTACGTATCTATTAAATCTAGTTAGTAGGATAATAAACCTACGGGGGGAAAGAAGAAATTAAGGCCGTAACTCGATATAAATTTTTTAGATATATTAGAATCGATATATATATATTAGATCCCTTAAGAGTTTTTAGACGGGTAATATACCTCGGGTAATTAAAAATCCTTCGTTATTCCCTCCGTAAAATATAGGTTATATCTCTTTTTCTTCTTAACTTTCTTTACGTCCTTATAGTTTAATATAAGTAAATAGTTTAAGTAGATTACGCCGAGAGCCTATAAAATTTAAACCCCTCGTTAATTATTAATTTTAAGCTCGATAAAGGCTGGTCGTATTACTTTTTTAAATCTTATAACGTCTATAAAATATCCCCTATTTTAGAAGACCTTTATTTCGAATAAAATAAATATACCGAGTATTTAGAATAAGATAAAACTTATTACTATTTCTTTTATATAAATTTTTTTTCCGGCTTTATAATCTTTAATATTATCTAGCCTAAAAAGAAGGTAGTAGTCCTCTTATCTTTTATTATTTTAATATATATATTCCGTTACTTTAATAAATTATATATTTAATAATTTAACCCGATTTATTAATTTTAATATTTAGATTTAGTCGTTAATTTATTTATCCTTCGTTTTTTTCTTTAGGGACTTCTTAATACCTTCCTTTTCTTTAATCGGAATATCTTCTACTTCGTCTTACTCCGGGATAAATACTAGTTTAGATATTTAGCTAGTAGCTACGCATTTAGCCGTTTTCTTATTATACGCGGTTTTAGCGTCCGTAAAGTCTTTTTATAATTATTTAAATAGATCGTCTACTATAGGCGGGATTAGTCAAGTTATTATTATTAACTATACTATATTTATTAGGGGTTAATTATTTATTATAACCTAACTAACTCTCTTATTATCGCGCGTTATAAAGGTTCCGTTATTCTTCGTATTTCGATCGCCGTTATTTTTACCCTTAGGGTTATTAATAAGGACTTATAAAGACCGTATTATTTTATTATTTATATTTATCTTAGGATTAGTTAAATCGTTAGGGGTTTTAATAGAGGAAACGTCGTATAAAACCGACTTAAAGTATATATTAGGATTAGTAGGCTAATTTTTCTTAATCGGGAATTTAAAGTATATACTAGGACGGGTATTATCATTCTTAATAATCCGGAATATACGCGGTATACTAGGACGGTTATTTTTCGGTTATTTCTACTCTCGACGTTTATTAAACTCGCTTTATAAATTTATTATTTAATTAATATCCGTTAATAATCTATTTAGTAGTCTCTTTTATTTACCGTCTTTATTTACGATATTTATTTTATATTTACGTTTTCCTCGTTTTAGGCTACGGATCTCGTCTTCGGAATTATCTTTTATTATTATTTCTACTACCCGATATTAGCCGTACGCCGTAAATAGTATCGAGAAACGGAATAAGGGTTTATTTATCTTAAGACTTTACTATCTTTATTAAGGATAAAAAGAGTTATTAAATTAATCCCTAATTTACTAATACGAGTTTAAATATAAAGTCGTTATTCTCGTTATCGATAACTTCCTTAATTACTCCGCGGAGTTAACGGTTCTTTAGTAGTCTAATTATAAATCTACTTCCTTAATACTTAAACTAAATTTTAATAATAACGAAGTATTTAACCCTAGATCTTCGTTTAAATATTTAATAAATATTAATAATATTATATTCAATATTATCTTTTTTAAATTTAACGGAGGGTCGGTTAACCTAGCGATATCCGCGAGAGTAAACCTAGTTATTAAATTATTATACCTTACTCTAAGATTAACGTCTAGTGGATTAAATCCTTATACGGCCGCGTAATTCGTCTACCGCTTTAGTATAACGGGTAATAATATAGTATTTTTTATCCGCGTTTAGTTTAATACTTCGTTAAGAGATAAGAAAGACTATTATAATTAATTTAATTTACATAATAACTTTTCGCTAGTATCTTTTAATTATCGTCTTATATTATAAACGATATATTATACTAAAGTAGTAAGGGTACTCTAAATACCGTCGTTATTTAAATTATTAAAAAGTTTTAGAGTATTATCTTCGTACTTTAGAGTTAAAGTAATAATAAACTCGTCTTTAATAGTCTTAGCTACGTATTATTTAAAATCCGTTAAAGAGTTCGACGCTAATTATACTTTAATATCTTTTTTTACTAGTTCCTAGTTTTTACCCTCCGTAATAATCTTTAAGTAAAGCTTTATTAAATTTTTATAAATAAAATTAAATTCGTTATTATTATAATCTTCGTATTTACGTAGAGGTATCGCAGCCTTAACCTTAATAGTATAAGGTAGGTAACGTAATTTCTAGCTTTAATATATTATTTATAATTTTATAAATAAGGTCGTAATCGTAGTTTAATTATATCTCTTAATAGTAACCGTAGATTCTAATAATAAGACTCGTAGTTAATTAAAAATAATATTTATATATAAGGATCGCTTATAGTCGGTATTTATATTTACCTTACTCGGTTCGATCTCTTCGTTTAATAATTATAACTATCGTACTCTTTACGTATAAAGGCTAGTAGAAAGAGCGGTCGATTATATATATATAGTAACTTATTAATTATATATAGTGCGTTCTATAATTAGGGTATTATTCGTAATTAATAAATTTATTAAAATAAAAGGGAAGGTAAGATTAGACCGCCCTATTATTTATTAAAAAAAAATAGATATAACGTATTACTTTCCAGGCTATATATAAAGGGTACTATTCCGAAATAACGCGGTACATATAATATTCCTATTATAGTTCTAATATTTTTTATATAAATAGCTTATACCTAATTAGGGTAGATAAACTATTAAAAATATTTTATATATTACGATTACTCTCTTATAAGAGGGCTAATAAAGAGGTTTTTAATAAATTATAGGATCTTTTAACTTATAATTTTATCCTGTAATAATAAATACTCGCTAGTTTTTTAAACTCTTAAAGATTCATTAAACCTTCTATCTCTACTCGTATTTAATATAATAAATTAAATAGCCTCAGGTTTAATATAATATTTAGTTTTATATTCTCGTTAGATCCTTAACTATACGTATTACCGTTATTAATATTAGAGGTTATTACATATCCTATACTACGACCTCTTTCTTAACTATATATATCGTCGATAATAGGAGTCGCTAGATTCTTTATATTAATACTAGATCCCGAAGTAATCGGGTCCTAAATATTATAAACTTCCGTAATATCCTAATTTTTATCGAATCCCTCGGTATTTCTAGTTCCTTCTTTTATATATATAATATTATTAGGATCTTCCTCCGATTAGTCCACTATATATAAATCCTTATTTTAAAAATCATCGTCCGAGTTTAAGTCGTAATTATATTTAATAAAATTAAATACTAGGAGCTCCTCTTCGTATTTAATATAAATATCTATTTCTATTAGAAATCTTCGTAGATAATCGTAGTAGAATCGTTTATATTTCTTCTCGTATAATTGAATCTTTATTTAGTTTATAATAATCGCTAAGGCGTCGTTTATATAGGAAATCTTAATAAAGAGGCGGGGATTAAAGGATATAAAGCCTAGCTTCTCGAATCCTATTATATAGAAAATTATTATAAACTTCTCTTCGCCTTAGTAATTATTAATAGTTTCGGTATTTATATCTTTTAATCCTATAGTAAGCGCCAGCGCTCGTTTTATAAAATTAATTTATACGAGATAATCTACGAGGATAAGGATATCTTTAACTTTAATTTTAATTTAGATATAATACTAATAAAGCTTTATAATAAATTATAACTCCCGTTTATTTTAACCGGATTAAGAGAAGCCTATCTTACGATATTATCCGTCGGTATTAATCTAGATAAAGTTTATAAGGGTATTAAATAAATTCTTATATACTTCGATAGTTATAGCGGTATTAAGGCGACTAGCCGGATCTATTATAAAGGTAATAGAGTTTCTATACTAAATTCTAAAGATAGTATTAATAATATTTATAATAGTTCGGTATTATTTCGTTAGGTCGTATTTAGGGTAACTTAGGATTACTTAATATTTATATATACTTTTATTTATCTACTTGGCGAAAGGATTATACTTTATATTTTACTCTTTAAGCGGTAATTACTCATCGTCTTTTAATAAATATATAATGGTTTTATATTATACTAAAGTAACGAAGAGCTCCCCGTTATTAACTTTATTAATTTCTTAAATAATAATATAATCGTCTTTAAAATTCTTCTTTAGGATTATATAACCCGAATTAATAAAAGTTATAATAACGATAACGATATCCTTCGTAAAGATATCCTCTAAAAGTAATAATTCGAGTATTTTAAATATATAATATTCCTCCTCGTTATCGAATATATTATTATTCTTAACTTTATAGAATATCTCGCGAAAGTATTTATAAAGTTTTTAGCGGTGGGTTATATTCCCGGTTTCGTTTAATTTATATTTAATATTCTTTTTTACCGTTTATTATAACTCTTTAGTTTTTTAAGAGGTTACGCCTTTAAATATAAACCCCGCTCTACCCCCGTAGTCCTTAAAGTCTATATTATTTATTAAGATAATATCTTCGTTATCGTAATTAATAAAATTATTATTATTATAATCCGAGCCTCTTTATTCTTAGCTACCTTATGATTTATCGGGTTAAAAAGCGTTATTAATTTATATTATATCGGTTTAAAGATCGCTCTCGCCTTATAATTCGCCGTCTTTAATAATTTTATTATTATCTAGTTATACGCCTTTAAGGGTATTATTACCGCCTATAATAATATTATTAATAAAAGTAGGATTAGTATTTAAGTTAGGTCGACTAAAAAGGCCTACGATTTATAATAGTAAAGTACCGAAACTTATATTATAAAGTTTATAATAACGGTTTATAATATTAAAAGGTATTTCTTTAGTTTTATTTATTATAATTATCGTAAACCGATTATATTAACTTTAAAGGAGCGAAGAGTTAAGTTATTATCGTAAATTACTAGTATTATAAACTACGTATCGTTGATTCTTATTTTAGACGACGGCCTATTCGGTTATAAATAAATAAAAGCGAACTATATATTTCTTTATAATTTTAATTCCTCTTTTACCGAGTTAAATAAATTCGGTATTTAGTTTTATAATAAAAGAGTCTACCGCTTTATTTATTAAGTTTAGGACCTTTACCTTTTTACCGGCCGATATAAATAGTATAATAATAATTATATCGAGTTTTATCTTCCCGGTTCCTTATAGTCCCTTTAGGAGTCCGAGGCTATTAAGTATATATAATAGATATTTTAATATACCTACCTAAGATTTATTTAAATTAATATTTTATTATCCGAGTTTAGTCTTAAAATCTATTCCTTAAAGAATATTAACTACGGTTTAAATACGTAAATCTTATCCGATAATAAATCGTTATTATCGAGGGTTATAGATATAATTTATATCTTCTTTATATACGGGATTTAATATCTTAATAACGGCTAGTTTAAATTTATATAAGATATCGGATAAAAGAGGAACGACTTTAATTATTATCGGCTCCGCGTCGAAATAAAATTTCTTAAACTCTTCGCGTAATATATTTTACGGGTTTATTAAATTAAAGACCGACTTTAATTTTAAATTATTTTAATTATTCTTTTTATACTTCTAGGGGCGGTTAAATATAATAATATAATCGAGCGAACTAGCGTAAAGAAAGAGTCTTAATAGGATAATTACCGTTTATTCTTTAATAAGAAATTTAATTACGAAGTTATTTTCCGTCGAAAAGTAATATTTATAGTTCGAGGGTAAACGGAGGAGGCCTATATAAATACGATTACCCCTTAATATAATTATTAAAGCGCGTAGTTAATATTTTTAAAACTAGGAATTCTTAACGTCTTTTATCTCGTTCTTCTTTTAATAAATAATAAATATACCCTCGGTAGTCTAGTACTCGTTATTATTAATATATATTAAATTAAATAATAAATTAATCTTTAGATAATCTACTACTAGTATAATTTAATCTTTCTAAACTTTATATTTTATATCGGCCAAACTATTAAACTAATAAATATATAGTATATATACTCGCTTGAGATTAAATATAAATAATATTTCGCCGTATAAGATAAAAAATAAATCCGCCTCCGAGGTCGAAAAAAAACGGTAAACTTAATTATATCGTTTTTTAATTTAGTAAATACGTCGAGTAATTAATCTTAAATATATTAAAAAATACCTAGATTACCGGTTTTTTATAGGATTCCTTTAGTCTACGCCTTCGCTAGGCGGAACGAAAATTTTATATATATTAATTACTTTATAGTACGGTAGGTAACTACTCCGACCTCCTATAATTTAATATAATAATCGAGGTATATTTACTCGATAAAGTTATTTTAGGCGGGTTTATTTATAAAAGCCTTAGGATATATATAAACCAACGGCTCGTTTTAAATATCGTTTATAATATTTAGCCGGAATACCTAAATATAAAATAATTACTCTTTATAAAAGTAATCGGGAGTAGGTTCTTCTTTATTAATAAAAACCTTAATCTAGATATATATACTAAACGACTAGTTATTATTCTTATCTATATAAATCTTATATATTATATAAGTACCTTCGTTTTTAAATTATTTAATAAACTTACCTTAACCTTCGAAAATAATTCTCGCTTTATACGAAGGGTTCTTCTTCTTTATAGGCGTAGTACTATTATCGGCTCGCTTTTTAATAAAATTATTAACTTTATCGCGCTCGATAGTTTAAAGATTTATATATACATCGCCGGTAATTTTACCGGGGTTATCTTTATCTAGGTAAATAACTACGGTTTATCGTTTATTTAATATAATAAATTAATAAGATATTACTACCTAGAGTATAAAGGGGTATAAAATAAATAGGAGTTTAAAAAGGCGAAATTATAAAATCCGTTAATTAAGATTCCTATTAATAATAATTATTTATTTACGTAAAAAGTAATCTCTCCTTATACTACTACTCCTAACTCGGCGATTATATAAGGAAATTAAGTAAAAAGTAAGGTAAATTATAAATAACTTAAAATATAAGGACCTTCGACGTAGATTAAATTTAATAAAATAAGACTACGGAGTCTATTAACGGAATCTTAAAGTAATAGTAATTATTCATTTACGAGGCTCGTAATTCCTCGTATATAACTACTCCTACTAATAATAATTATATATAAATAAAGAGGTAGAAGTACTATAGTCGGTAAATAAAGATATAAGAATATTTATAATAATTAAAAATATATTAAACTCTTCGTAGCGTAGCCGCGTTTAAAATTAAACGAGTAAAGTAAAGTATTAGTCGTAGTGACCTACTTTTTATAACTAATTAATAATATTTATAAGAGGTAAGATTTCTAGTAATAAGGTATTTATAGTTAAATATCTATATAAATTTTAAATGGATAATTTCTAAGAAGCTCGTACCGTTTTAAAATAAGTAGTTAATATAATATAAAGATATAGATTTCACGATAATAAACGTCTTAATCGGCGGGTATTTTAGACGTTAACTCGTTATATAATAAATACTTTAATATATATAAATACCGGTATATTCGCCGGTTATTATTACCGAGGTACTCGGGAATAAGGCGGTAAAAAGAGTAAAGTTAGAAAATCCGGTCTTAAATAAATTAATATATCGAGGATTACGGTTTAATTTCGCTGCTATAATCTTATCTTATAAATTAACCCTCGATGAATAATCTTCGGTAGAGATAGAAGTAAGAGAAATAATTATAGTTATTTAATAACTTTATATTCGGGCTTTATATCCATAAACCGCCGAATAAAATAAATTAATTAAATTATATCTTAAGGCGATTCGATATAAGGTACGATCTTTACCGGTATTTATTATAAAAACCCCCGTTAACCTACGAAGTAGTAACTCTTTATTTAAAAAATAATCTTTATCCTCCTATTCCTCTTTAATTAAATTTCCGGAAATAAACTTATCTTTATATTAGTTTTTATCTATAAATTAAACGTTTATACTAGTAGTATCGTTATCCTCGAAGGTTACTACGGTTATAAAGTATTTCTCGGCGCGTTTAGCTAAAGGAGCCTTAAGATATTTAAATTTATAATTATAAATATATTTTTCTTTAACGGGAGTGCCTTCGGTAGCCGTACTTTTATTAACGACGGTAATATTTTTTATAACGATATTACTATTAACGTCCCTATTATTAATTAAATCGGGCTCGACGGTAATAATCTTATACTTTATACCCGCCTTCTTTTTAAAAGTAGTAATAGGGTTTACTCGCCGTTAATAAAAATATTAATATTAATACTCGTTTTAATTATAAAAGTATATTTCTTAAAAACGACTTTAGGCTTAACGGGTCCGGCCTATTTATAATTAACTATAATAATAATACGAAGGATATTTATAAATAAAGTACCCACTCGATTATTAGAGCCGATATATTTTTTATAATTAAAAGTAAATATCCGTAGCCCTAATAACCCTTCTATTTAATCGTATATATTCTCGATATAATTATACAGTTAAATTAAATAAAAAGCGAGTTAAGATAATTTACGGGTAAACTATTTATTTCTTTTACGAATTAATAAATTAAAAATATCGGTAGTATAAAGGCCAAATCTTATTAAGAAGAGACGAAAGGTTTAGTTTAAATTTATCTTCGAGCTAGCTAGGAAAACTTTCGCCTAATATATAATATGAAAACCTTCGAGAAACCGACTATTAATATCGTTTATATTATATTATAGGCTACCATTTACTATAGTTATAAATTAAATATTATTTATAGGCCTTTACGGTTTATCGTTATTATTAATTCTTAATACTTTCGCTTTTTTAATAGAGGAGAGTTTCGGAGTTATATTACTCCCTCTTTTATTATCGGTATAAACGTAAAGAATATATATACGTCTCGGATCTTTTAGTAATAACTCCTTCTACCTATTTTATTATAATAATTATTAATAACCTTAATCCCGAGTATAATTAATAAATTAAATAATAGGGAAGATTAAATATATATAAACCGGTGAAATCATAAATAAACCAAGCCGTTATTTTTTAATATCGGCGGAATATCTAGTAGTAAACTATTCTAAAGATAAGGACTTAAAAAATCTGAATATTAAACTACTAAGATACTATTTATTTATTAACGTAAATCGGCTCGCGGCGGGTAGCCTCCAAAGTTTTATTATATAATAAATCTAGATATTACTCATATATTTATTCGAAGAATCTACTCTTATTACTATATAGAAGATTATAAATTAATAAGAAATAAATTAAATATTACCTAATAATATATATTATATAGGAAAGTATATTTAATAAATATTAAACTCGTTTATCGAACGCTTTTTTTTCGATCTTTATTTCGGATATCCGATCTTACCTAATTATATATATAGTATAATAACTATAAAGCGACAGTATTATCGCGGTAAATAGATATTATAATACTATATATATATAAGTATTATAGGCGGAATTTCGTGAACTTTAATAAATTTAATAAATACCTACCGCACTATAAAGTCTTCGTCGATAATTATTTATATAAGAAATCGTAAACTTTACCCTCTTTACCTCGGCGACTCCCGTAATCGACGAGAATAACGACGTATACCTAAAGAGACGATAAGATTATAGAAATAAATAATATAGAAGGAATTAACGTAGGGTCTTTCGCCGTCGATATAAAAAATATCGATATAAATATAGAGACTACTATTTACTAAACGCCCTCGAACCGGCCTAGTTATAATAATTTAGAGTATAATAAATAAAAGAAGTTATTAATTCTATCCTCTAATATCGGGCGTAAGAGTCTTTTATTTATATCCTCGTATATTCGGGTAAAAATATTTACGGAAGGTAGTAATCGTCGCGTAGAGATAAATACTAAACCCGATAAAGTAAATATTAACTTTATAAAGTTTAATAAATATTCTTAACTTATTAATAAAATAAAAGGAGTATATTACTTATTTCCGAGTATATACGATTACGCGCTCGTTTAATGGTTTTACGAGGAAAAAGTAACTAAAGGCGGTCGCGATAGGTTTTTCCGTAATATTCGACTCGAACTATTATATAGCCTCTTTAATTATAAGAATACTAATAACCTAACCGAAATATAAGATAATATTATATTTAATATCGACGAAGATAAATAAATAAAATAAATATTTAATATTTAATTAAAGATTTAGGGGACCGAGTTAAAGGATTACGATATTTTATATTAAGATATTACTAAGGCCCTCCGATTTCTTTTAGGGCACCGGCCGTTTAAAGATAAAATAATATTTAAACCCGTACGCTAGTATAATAGTAATAATAAGCGCGTATATACTAAGATATATACCGGCGACTAGTAGTAATAAATATAGGAGAAATTTCCTAATAAAGTTACCGTAGTACTATTATTTCTTTCTACGGATAAGACTTTACTTATACGGTATAAGGGTAATCTAGTCGTATAACTAATCTATTTTACTATAAAGAATCTAAAGGTATAAATACGGCGAGGTTAAAAACGGCCGAGTTTAATACTTTTAGGACTTTTACCTATTATACCTAATAACGGCGAATATATTAAATCCGACGTATAGTATAAATTTATATTAATTATACTCGATTATAAATATAATAAAAACTTTTACTTAAGATAATCTTAAAGTCCTAAATTTAAATTAATAATTAGAACCGTAACGATTATAGGTCTCCTTATTATATATATAGATTAAAAGATCCGATCCTATTATCCGATTATCGTAGGCTTTATAGTAGACTATAAGGAGTAAATTTTAATTATAAAAATTAAAAACGGCCGATAATATACGATTTATATAGTATTATTAAATAAACGAGGAAACCTTTAAGGTAAATAACGCCTCCGAACCTACTCTTTTATTTAATCCTAAATTCGGCGATAACGCGAAGAAAATATCCTAGAGAATAATAATTAATAGGTATATCCAATATATAATTTTACCTAGTTATATACTACGATTAATATATATAAAGTTATACTAGTCGATATATTATATTAATTACTTAAGGGTATAGTTAATTATCTCTTCAAATAAATTACCTTAGTTATCGAGGAGAGCGCGCCTACTACTAAGAAACTAAAGAGGGCGAAGGTAGGACTAAAGAATATATTAAGAATAATATAATTAGACGAAAGGTTTCGTATTATTCTAACCTTCTACGACTTAAAGAACTATAAATATTATAACGCCGTCGTATAATAAATAGGTAAAGACCGAAGAGCGATTATATAATAATTAATATTAGTAATCGCTCCGTTACTAGCCGATTTATATAGAAGGGAACTCTATTATATACGGGTATTTATAAACTTTATATTAATTATTTAATATTATTTATACGACGATAAGATATTAGGATATCTCTAAGATATACTCTACTATTTTAATAAACTAAAGAATTATTTTCGCCGGTATAAATTAAATAACGGAGTAAACCCGGACGGTTATTTTAATATCCTAAAACTCTACGTAATAACGTATTATATAAAGTAAATTCGAATATTCGGCGCTACGGATAACTATAATACCGAATATAAAGAAACGGTATATCGTTATTTAATTGAATCTTTCTTCGAGTTAATTAATAAACGAAAGGCCTTTTAAAAATAACTCGTTTATTATATTTCCCGTTACCTACGAATACTAGCTATAAAGAATAATCTACTTTATTTTATAATAAAATTATTTACTTTAAAAATAATAACTCTTATTAAGGTACTAAAACTTAATTACGGGATTCGATTATTTAGGTTTTAATATAATCTAAAGCCTTAAGAAAAGAAAAGAGTTTTAAGAGTAAGTTTTAATATTATATATTAATACCCGCTATCCGTAATATAAGAGAAATTATATATCGAATATTTTTTAGAGGTATTAGCCGTTTATATATACTAACGCCGGTAGGAGGGGGGTAAAGAATTAATAATTATTAAAATTATAAATAGGAGAGAAATTAATCCTACCTAGGTCAATTTATATTTTATTTATCTTTATCCGTTTTTATAATATTAGAAATTAAATAAAAAAGATTCGGAAGACCTAAAGAACTTAATTACGGACTATATAATATATAAAATTAATTAATAGAGTTAAGGAGAGTAGAGATATAATTATATTTTAATATAAGAAATATAATTATAGTTTTATATAACTTCCCTTTATAACTAAAGTCCTACCTAGCTCCGGTTTCTCTTAACGGTATCGGATATAAACCGTTAAAATACTAAGAGTAAATCATTTTAATATAGTTATACCCTCGTCGATTTTTTAAAGATCCGTAATAAAGGCTCTTTATATAAAACCTATAATATAATAAAGATAGAATTATAACCGGTAAATTTAATTATTAAACGGAGGATACTCGGGGGGCGTTAAATTATCCCTATAATAAAAATTATAAAAAGTGTATATATTATACTGGCGTATATAGGTAAAACTATAAAAAAAAATAACGTATCTTATATTAATAATTATACCGATTAGGACTTATATAATTTAATCTATAATAAGGACTTTCTAATATAAGGGATATAAATAAATAATTAAACCTACTATAATTATAGTGGGCGAAGGTAGATTATATAATTAATATAATATTTAAACTTATAATATACTACCTAATTTATAGACTACACGCGAATAACTAAAATAATAAATATTATAGGATAAGCTACGGGGGTAAATTATAATATATTCGATTATAAATAGTAAGAAATCGTTTTACTATAAGATATAAATTAATTACTCTTATATTAATTAAGGCTAAGGCTCGGTCTTTTTCCTATTACCCGATTTTACCGCCGGAATAAATAAATAATAAAGTAATACCTCGATATTAACGGATATACGGAAGGTTATTAAACGTAATATTTACGATAGTTAGAGACGGGTTAATTAAGAATAAGTTTAAGAGATTTTAATAATATAATATAATCGGCGAAGATTATAAAAGCGAAGCTAGGTATTAATAAAGCCGTATATTCGTTAATCCTTATACGATTATAGAAATAATTAGAGGTTATAGGTCTCCTAGGTTAAAGATTAAATATAATAAATATAAAGAATTATCTACGACCTATTTTCGCCGGTATTTATAACGAGTTTATTTATATATTCGGCGATATCTCTAAATAATAAAAGGACCGGTATTTACTTTTCCTCGCCTAAAGAAATAACTATAATAGAAGGAGGTAGGTAAGAGTTAAATAATACTATATAAATACCTAAAAAGATTAGGGACTCTTAAGCGCCGAGTTATTAAAAAAATTAAATAATAAACCGAACTTTATTTATATAAATAAAAATATTAATCGGATTAACTTTATCCGCTATATAATATTATATATTAGAAACGGTATAAACTAAAGTATAATCTATACGGTTTAAAATATTTAGAAGAGCGGTATATATACGGGGCTAATAAATATAAACGATTTTAACTTTAAAAAATTTATATCCTTAATTAAGGCCGACCTAGGTTATAATAATAAAAAAGACGCGATTATCTACGCCCGCTTTAGTCTATTAAATATAATTATCTCTAATAAACGGGAATAAAGAGTAACGTTAGTAGAAATATACACCTAAGATATTAAGTATTTTTCTTTTAATATTCGAGAGTTATTAATCGAGCGCTGTATAATATATATAATAATAAGCCCCCCCCCTTAAAGGATCGAGATCTTTAACCGAAACTTAAATAACCTAGGCGGCGAGGCTCTCGATATACGACTAAGAAAATATTAAATTTAAATAAGAAAAAGAGTATTAATCGTAATAATAGATCTAATAATTAAAAATAACCGGCTTCTTTAATATAAACCTTAAGAATTAATATTTATAATATTTAATAAATATTAAATATATTCGATAAACTAGGATTAGACCTTTAGGGTCTAATCCTACTAAATCTAATTTCCTAAAAATAAGTAATTTCCCCTCTTTCCCCCGACCGCGTGAATTTCACTTTTATTAATAATTACTACTTTTTAATACCCTTTTTCCGCTTTATTTAATCCGATTAAAGTAGTATATAAGTTCGTAATTTATACCTTAATAATATACTATCTAATAGGGTAAATTTACGATTTATAATTAAAAGATATTTAATATTAATCCGGTTATTTTTTAGGATTATTATAAAGATAACGCGTCCTATAAAGATTTATAGCGGAATAATCGTTACTCTAACTCGGAATTAGAATATAATTATAACGATTCGGATTCTAGCGATAAAGAGAACGAGTAACCCGGAAATAATAAAAAATAAAGTTACTTTAAAACTTTCCTAGATAATAAATATATAAAGATAAAAATAAATATCTCGGACTATATATAATCGAATCTAACTAACTTAACTATAGGTTAGAGTTATCGTAGGTAAATTATCTCGTAGAAGATTAAATAAAAGGAGGCTCTAACGGTAAAATTAATTTATATTTTATAATTATTTAATATTTATAAAAATTAATATAAATACGATCTTTACCTCTAGAGTAATATAAAACGCCGGACGAAGGTAGAGTCTTATAAGATATACGTTATTATCGTTTTTAACTACGAGAAGTTTTTAAAAATAATCGTCCTAACTAGATATACCCGTAATCTAGGTAAGAGTAGAGAGCTTTAACCGGATAATAACCCTTAATAAATTAATAATCGGATATAATATATATAAGAGGTCGTAACTAAGAACTCGGGGTTTAAAATCGGAATTAAATTTAATAAAATTAATAATCGGCCTACCCTAGCCGAAGCACGGAAGGTTAAATCTATTTAGGTAAATATTTTATATTAAAGCTAATCTAATAAAGTATACTTTTAATATTATATAAGGAGAAAGATAACTAGAAGATTAGATTATCTTTAAATCGTAAAGGTTTAAGGAATTCTAGGCCGCCTTTATACCGGAAAAACCTAATCGGGTTTAGTATAAAAGAAATAATATTAACTCGATTATATCGAGCGATAATAAAAATAAATATAAAACTTATATTAAATAACTAGGGAAGAGGTTACGAGTAATAATAAAACTTAAAAAAAGTAAAATTAATGAAGAATAAAAATAACGATATAATTCACGTAAAGTTTAATAAATAATATAGTAAGGAAGTCGGAAAGAAGTAAATAATAACTATATATCGAATAGGATTAATAATTATTTATAGAACTCTAACAAATATATATTTAGTACTAAGCGCGTAAATTTATATAGTATTAATAATAGTAGCGGTAGCGGTAAAGGCGGCGATTTAGGTTATAACGGAGAAATTACTAAAGATTAATAAAGCGATAAAAACGAAAAAACCGTTAAAGTCGATAAAATCATAGATAGCGATATAGATAAATATAATAATAATATAAACTTATACGTTTAATGAATGTATTATCCTAATAACGATATATACGTTTATTAAATACGATCCATTAATAGTAACTTACGCGTTTAATAAATATAATACTCCGACTATAATATAATCGCCCGATACGATTCGCGCGTATTCGTATTTAGTATAATTATATAAGATAGTAAATAATAACTATTAATAGGAAAAGGCTACTCTTAATAACTCTTAACGAAAGTAGGTATTAAAATAATCTCTAGGGCTAGTATATAGGCTAAACAAATCTGAGCGCATTTTACGCATTTTTCGGTAGAATACTAACTCCCCGCTTTACCGATAGGGTCCCTCGTTTAGTATAATTAATTAATAATTAAATTTTCCGGCGCCTCTTTTTCATTTTTATTATCGTTAAATAGTATCTCGATAAGGATTTTTATTCGCTTAATAAAAAAGACGGGGGCGGATTTATTTAATAAAGTTATTAAATAATAAAAGATAGTATTAAAGATTTTTTTAAATATTCGATAAAAACGGAAAATCTCTTTATTTAAGTCTTTTCTCTTCGCGGGAGAGAATTATAATACTTTTAAATATACTATTTAATTATAAACCTAGTATTTTTTATTAATATTAATAATTCTATTAATTAGTATTTTAATCGTTATATAGGATAATTCAACTAACGGAGTAGTCTATATATAATATAAAGAGATTATTTAAAATTACCGCCTTATTATATATTAATTAATATATCCTATAGGTCCTTATTATAATTAATATTTATATATTCGCTAGGAGTAGAATACTAGAGTTAATTATAATATAGATTATTTTATTTATCCTAGAAGTACTTTCTTATTAAGATATCGATTAATTTGATATAGTTAACTCGGAATTATACCGATTTATTATTATTCTTTATTTTATCTTTTAAGATAGTATTAAATTAAATAAATTAGATTTAATTATTACGATTATATAAGACTTTAAGAAGAATTATTATAAGATCTTTAAATATTCGAGGGGGCGAGGCGTTTATTTTTTATATAAAATTTATTTTTAGAGTAATTATCTTCGATCCTTCTAACTTTAAAATACGGAGATTTATATAACTCCTCGGATTCTTATTTAAATTAACGGCTTATAGTTTTTATAATATTTTCGTTAATTAAATATAAAAGCTACCGTATCTCTTTATTTTAAAATAAGAGAGAATAATTCAATAAATCAAAATTAATAAGAATATTATTAATAAGTTAACGACGAGTAACTTTAATTTTATTATTATAGAGGGTTTTATTTAATATTCTTATTTATTATATTCTCTTCTTTAGTTCTATTCTAATTATAGCGAAGAGTTTCGATAAATATTATAAACCGAGCTCGATATTTATAATATTTCATCGGAGATTATTTATACCGATATTATTATAGAAGTTAGAAATTAATAATATTATAATAGATAGTTTATTTATATTAAAAGATAAGATTGAAATAAATATTATCAATAAGAATTAAAATAAAGAGGATAAAGTATAGCTAGTAAATAAGAATAATAAAATATAATTAATAAATAAAGAGGGTAAAAGGATAAATAAAGACTATAAATCGATTTCCGATAAATAATATAAATAAACGCGTTATTTATTTTAATATTAATTACGCTAAAACGATAATACTAAATTTATCGAAACTTAATATTATTATTTATAAAATCTCATTTATTATAACACTAGAATATAATAGAGTAAAAGATCCTAGGTTTAAATAAAAATAAAGAGGGCGAGGAATAATAGAATAATAATAACTAAAAACGGATATTAAAATCATATTAAATTCGCGTATTAAGTACGAATTAATAAAATATATAATTAAATATTTATTAGAGTAGAGATACATTCGATTAGGTAGTTAATAAAGTTATTATTATATTTAAATTATTATAGAATTATTATTAGGGGTTAATACTCTTATTTCTATAAATTCTTAAATCTTAAAACTAGCTAGATAATAAAAAACGTCCGAGTGGATTAAAGCTATATTTAGTATATTATAAAAGAAGATATAACGGGAGAAATAAATAAAGTAAATAATATAAAAAACCGTTTACTTCTAATTAAATATTATATTATCGAAATATTTATATAAGTCTATACTCTAGTACTATTAATAATTTATAGTTATTATTTCTTAATTAATATTATATTATATTTTAGATTAGAAACGGTAGAGTTTATATATAATTAATAAAATTATAATTATTAAATATAATCGTTAGGGGTATAATAAACTAGTATATTATATTTTTATTAAATAGAGGAATCTTTATACTAGTTAATAATTATCTTATCCTATATTAAGTTATAGTATTTAGAGTATTTATAATAATATAAAAATAAATATAAAGTTTTAATAGGAAAAATAATCTTTAAATTTAAATAATAGAAATTAATCTCTAAAGATTTAGAGTAAAGGCTCCGAGCTTTTTATATCTAAAGAAAACTCCGGAGTACCGGAAACTATAATATAATATTATAATATAAATAGCGTAACTACGCCGTATACTCTCTTTATAGGATTTATATACTATATTTAATAACTACTATAAAGTTAGTTTTAATATAATATAATAAATATCTCTCCTTCTAGGGGTTTCGCCCTTAAAACTAGTATATACTAATTTAATACTTCAGTATTTTTAAATAAAAAATATAATATAGATAAATCTAAACTAAATAGAGTATACGCGTAATATTTATAACTCTTATTTAATTCTATTAATCTCCTAGTTTTATAGTAGTAATATATTAATAAAAAACCTCTAACCTAGTAGGAAAAAAGGAGGGAAATAAATTATATCTTAAAATTAATAATACGTCGCGTATATCTCGTAGGCCGGGGTAGTTATATAGTCGTAGATTATACCAGTATTTAATAAAAATCTTAAAATCTAAAGAGAAAAGTAAAAGAAAGAATATTATAATTATTATTAAAAATTATAAATCTTTATTATTAGTAGGGCTTTAACGATATCGGCGGAGTAAATTAATTTATTTTATTATTTAGAAAGAACTCTAGTTATAGGAGTAAATATATACGGGTAGTAATTTTAGCGTAAGTATAAAACTTTCGTCTATTTTCTAACTTTTCTTCTTCTATAATATTCTACTATTTTTTATATATATAAACTCCTATATATTACTATTAATAATTATACTATATCTAGACTTTTACTAATTTATAATAATCTTAATCGTATCTCTAATCTCTTTTCTTCGAGGTTATAAATATTATATATATATTCCGTAGGTAAAGTCGTAGTTAATATATTATAATTTAAATAAATCTTTCTTTTCTTCTTTTAAATTCTTTTCTTTAAATTTATAATTATTAAAGTAGATAAAATAGCGTACTCTATTTTTAAATAAAAGACTTATTTATATTTTAAAAGAATTAGTATTATCGTAATATTTATTTAATTTTTAAATTATTAGTTTTATACTTTATTTTACTAGTAATACGTAAATAGTTTAATTATTTTAATATTTAATATATTATTTTAATCTCTACGGTATATATTATTAATACTAGTATTTAGATATTTATTATATTTCTAACTCTCGCTCTTTATAAAATAACCGCCCGCTCCGCTTTTATTCTTTATTTATCCGTATTTCTCTACCTTCGCTATTTTAAATAGATAAGCCTAAATAACTATATTCTATATAATAATTTACTATATATAAAGTATATTTATTACGTAAAGAATAAGTACCTATATCGGCAAATCTCAAAAGTAAATATTAATATACTCTAAATATTATTAGCCCTATTAGAAAGCCGTCTACGGGTTTATATTAAAACTTTATATTAAATACCGACCCGAGGTTTAGTAAAATTAGTAAGTCAGGGGTCCTATTAATAAATAGTATTTATTATTAATAAATTCAGTAGGTTTAGTAACTCGATAAATCGTTAATAATTTAAATATTAGATAAATAGGCCCATTATATACCCTATAGTATATGTATTTATATACGTATTAATATGCGCTATAATATAAGTTATAGTATAGGTCATAGTATACCCTATAATATACGTAATAACGTGCGCAGTTTACGTATACTATTAAATAGTATACGAATAATATACGTAAAGGTATTTTAAATAGTATACGATATATACTCCCTGTAGTAGTCTTTAAAACATTAGACGAAAGCCCCCCATAATATATATAATTATGATATACACTAAGGCATGCGCGATAATATACGATATATTATAGTATTTATATATATATACTCCCCGGATATACCTAGGTAACGCCCCTATAAGAACTTTCGTTAAAACTTATTATTCCGGGCCCGGTAGGTCCCTAGCGTTAATAGTCGTCGCTAAAAGTCGCTATCGTCAATAGTATCGATTATAAAACTTTATTTATTTTAGCCCTATTATAGGGCTGAGTTACTATTAGTATATTAATAATAAATATAAATTACTAAAGTTATTAATCCGGCTGAAATTAACCCGGAGTTATTAAATTTACTAAAAGTAACCTACCTAGACCCCTGATTTATTAAACCTATTAATAGGACGCTAGTAACTTTATCCGTAAATTAGGGCTACTAGTAACGTCCTATTAATAACTTTTATTTAGAAAAGTTATTAATAGGATACTACCAGCCCTATCCGCGCGGGCGGGAACTCAGGTTTTAGTAGGAGTTTTTGAGATTTACCGATATATATAATCCTATATATTATTTATATTCCGAAACTAAATTATATTAATATATTTATTATAGTAAAACCTTATTTACTTTAGCCTAGCCTAATTTATTTTAGATTTAATTTAAATTTAAACTAGTTTCTCTATTTTTATTTTAATATAGTTAAGATAAGAAATAAATAAATACTTTATATATTAGTTTTTATTTAGATAATAGCTGGCCCTATTTTAATTTTCGTTCTTTATTTTTTATCTTAACTTACTCCTATATTATAATTAAATTATAATTTAATAAACTTTACTTATAGTTTAATAAATATCTAAATACTAATCCCGTCTCTTAATATTATAAAAGATTAATTATTTAATTAGTACTCTTTAATATTAAGATAATTATTATAAAGAATTAACCTCTTAACCCTAAAGACCGTGTATAATAATTCCTCGCCGAAGTTTAGAATAACTTTATTAATTTCTTAAATACTTTTAACTATCTATATATTTAAATAGAGAGTAATTCCTCGTTTAATATTTTATTTTTTATTTATAACTCCTCCTCCTCCTCCTATATTAAATACGTAATCTCTAGTTTATACTATTATTTAGGTAATAGCCTAGGTCGTATTTATTATAATTTAAATTATACCTTAACTCCCGCCCTAGGTATTCGATAAGATATTTTTAATAATATTATTATTATAGGCCTACGCTCGTTTTCTTTTTTAAAAATTTAAAAATTAATTTTTTTACGGTCTTAAACGCCTCCTAGATCCGAAAAGCTCTTAAATATCTCGGAATATAAAGGGGATTAAGGTAAATTAGATATTTAAAAATAAATATTAATATATCGGATATATATAAATTATAACCGTTATTTTATTAATAATAATAAGATCGTTTATATAGAGTTTAAATTAATTATCGGTAAAAAGGCCTTTAATTTAATAAATTTTTATTAAAAAAAGGGTCTTTATACCTTAACTAACTTTACTAATTAACGAAAGAAACTATAGGAAATATATAGTAACCCGTTTAAATAAGAGGATACTCGGAATTATATCCGGGAATTTAAATAAGGCTTTATACTTTTTAACGAATATTTTAACCTTTTTTTTTTAAAAAAAAGAATATTCTCGAATAAAGGACGAATCCTTAATTAATATTATAAAATATAATATTAATTATATTACCTAATAGGCCTTTATCTCTTAAAGAAAAATTAATAATTAATAATTATATACCTTCGATAAATACGTCCGTATATACTCCGAAATCGATTAAAAATTTTAATAGATTAAATATCGTTTATTTCGTTAAATTACTATTCTTACTAAAATAAAATAAATCTTAAAGAGATTTATTATACCTTTATTAATTTTTATCCTTATAACTCGTTTTAATATAACGATTATTTTGATTTACGTTATAATATTAATTTTTACTCTTTTATTTAGGGAGTTAATAAACCTCGATTCGGCCTAAATTATTATTAAAGACAAATTAACAAGAACCCCGGTTATTAAGATTATTTATAAAAATTAGAGGTTTTATTTTTATTATAAATTATTTAAATATAATATAAGAGTTTATTTAATTAAATTAGTTAACTTTTAATTTAATATTATAATTATAATTAATAATAATAAAAGTATTATAGGAGGAGTTATTTTAAATATGGAAAAAGAATAATCTTAATATAAAGTCGTATATTAGAATTATAAATACCTAAAACTTTATATATATTATAAAGTAGTAGTACGTTATATACGCCTACGCCCCGTTAAAGACGCTAGTACGTTATATACACCTACGCTCCGCTACCTCTATAATATTATTATTTATCGATACGGGGTTCTGGCCTTAGTATCGCGGGGTTCTAACTTTTAATATTCCTATATCGAGTTAATATTCCCCCGTTTTATTAGAATTCTTAGAGATTAGTTCTATTATTAAATCTAGGATTTAAAAACTACCTAGTAATAAACCCCGTAGTTACTTTATATTTTTTATATTATTATTAAACCGCTAGCTCTACGCTAGCGGCTTTAAATATTATAATTTTAATCTTTTAAATCTTTCTAAAGAAAAGGCCTATTATTATTATAATATCGGGTTTAACCTCGAGACGTCTAAAAGAATTTAGTAATAATAATATTAATTAAACCCCCTCCGACGACCCCCGCTATTAAAATAGTAATAAATTCGAAGGTATTACTACCCCCGAAGAGATTTTAAATATATAATTTAAAATTATTAAAGAAGAAAACCGTCGCTTTAAATAATAATAAAAATTAAGGGTATTATAAGTTTAAAATTAAAAATTACGTAATCCTATTATTTCTACGCCCGCTAGTAGAGTATTAATAGAATTTATTATTTATAATAGAGGTCCTCTAATTATTACGCCTACCGGTAGAATAATAATAAATTTAATTATATTTAATAAGGATATTTTTATTAAAGCGAAAATACTACGCTTTAATAGAATATATTATTATAAAGGTACGAGCGAAGGTAAATATTTATATTAATTCCGCGATATAAATATTAAATTTTTAATTAGTTTTAAGTATTTTATTATAAATTATTTAAGAATTATATATTATATAGACTCGTTAAAAAGTGACCCTTTAACGTAGTAATATAGGTACTATAATTTATATAGTTTAACTAATATTATATTTAGCTTTTTTAAGGTGTTTTTTTTTAATCTAATAACGGATTTAATTAACCGCCGTCTCCTCGCTTATAAGAAGTAGGAGGAATTTAAATAATAATTTTATTAAAAAGTATCGTTATTTAAGGTTTATTTTAAAGAAATAAAGACCTAGTTACTTCTATTTTTAGAGGTATATAAAGTAAATTTCTTTTTAACTAAATTTAAATCTAAATTTAAAAATAAAATCCTTAATACCGATATTATATTTATTTAAAGGAAAGAAATTCTTATTTAAATTATTATATAAGAAAAGAATCTAGAGTATATATAATTAATAAGTAGTTTTAATTTTAATTCGGGTTCCTAATTAAAGAACCCTAATAAAGGAAAATTTATAATAAACCGAATTATTAAATTTAATACCGGCGATAACGCTAAATAGGCGTATTTAAAAGAGAAGGGTAATAAGCGTAAAATTAATACTATTAATCTTTCGTATAATAAGATTATTTATTATTATTATAAAGTAGAAGGTTATATTAAGCCTAATTTACGCCTCGGAAGAAGAGTAAGAAAAATAATTAATAGAGGTATACTCTTTTATTCTTTTTAAGGCTTGGATTACTCTTTAAGATAAAGTTAAATAGTTTATTACTTTAATTAACTCTAAAGCGTAGATTAATTTAATTTTATAACGGTTCGTTATTAAAAATAATTTAGAATTTTATAATACTACTTTACCGCTAGTCAAAGTAATTAACGAGTAAAGTATATATTATTATAACGCGTATTAATTAAACTATTAAATAGTCGATAATTAGAGTTAAAGGCGTAAATATAATACTCTATTTTATACTATAAATTTTAAAAATTTAGATATTATTCTAGGTATACTTAAATTATATTAATTAAAGATAAAATAAATAGTACCCTATAGCCTAGCCCCGCCGTTATCGTTTATAAATAATAATGTTAACGCCTAGTTTTATTCGTATACCGCCGCCTATTCCCCGTCTTATCCCTTATTTATTATTATTAATAACTCCAATATTTTAACGCGTTTTTATCTTAATTATTTTGTAACCCTAAATAAGAGTTAGGGTTACGAAATTTAATTAATTTAATTAATTATTTATTTATCTCGTAGGAGCTCGACTTTAAAGAGGGGGTTATTATTATAATATAATTTTATTTACCTTAACCTAGTTTAATTTATTTTAGATTTAATTTAAATTTAAACTAATTTCCCTATTTCTATTTTAATATAATCGGAATAAGAAATAAATAAATACTTTATATATTAATTTTTATTTAGATAGTAGCTAGCCCTACTCTAATTTTCGTCCTTTATCTTTTATTTTAACCTACTCCTATATTATAGTCAAGTTATAATTTAATAAACCTAATTTATAATTTAATAAATATCTAGATACTAATCCCGTCTATTAATAATATCTAGATTCTTCTTGAATTTTATATTTTTATAAATTTTCTTTTTAATTATTTAGAACGTCGAGGCCTTAATAAATATCTTCGCTAGTATATTATTAAATATATAAAAAATATTATAACTTTCCTTCGGGAGACTAAACCTAGAAGTAGTAATATTAAAAGAAGGAAAAATATATTATAATTAATATCTCGATTTATTATAAACGTCGAGGGTATAAATAATATCTTTTATATTTTAGTAAATTAATATAGTCTAGATATAATTCGTATATTTATGATTTTTTTAAAAGGAATTTCTACCTAAAATACTAGTGTACTTTAAAATAAGATTATATAATATTAATTTAACGATTGATTTAAATCGACGGACGAAGATAAAACCGATAATAAAAACGAAGTTAAAAACGACGTTTATACGCGTTATATATAAAATATTTTCAAATATAACTCTCCTCTCGGCTCTAATCCTACTACCGATTAATTTAATATATCTATTTTTTATAATCTCTTTATTATTAATCCTATTTTTCTCTTTAATAGTATATAACGAGCTATAATATCTAGATATAAAGTTTTTTCAATTAAGGATATTATTATTTATTCCGATCCTTTTAAACCTCGCCTATAATACGATAATATAAAGAATATAAATCGCTATATATTAAATAAATTAATATCTTCTTATAAGATTTTTAAGGAAGAAATTAAAATTAAAATTAATAATTCTAATCTTAATTTTATTTCCAGTCTTTATTTTTTAATTTAATTTCTCGGCCGCGCCTTTATTTATAAATAACCGAGTTTTGTAATTAAAAAAGATAACCGCTCTAGATATAAACCTACTCTAAATACTACGTTAATTATAAAGATATATCTCGCTCGAAGTCTACTAGTAAGAAATAACTAGTAGTAATTAATAATTAATAATATTTCCTCTTTTTATTTTTTATTTTCTATTTTCTATATCTTTCCTATTTATATATTCTCTTTTCGAATATTTTTTATAATTCTAAAGTATTATTTAAAATATTTATACTAATTTATTTATTAAAGGTCTCTAGTTATCTTAGTTATTTTATAAAATAAAATACCTCGCGTTTTATTTTCTTCTTTTTTAGTATCTTTTTTATTAATTCCGGTAGAGGTATATTAAGAATCGAAATATTACTCTATTATTAATAATACGACTCTAAAAACGATATATAGAAAATATTATAAATTCGGTAATAAATTAATAATACTAGACGGTATATTAATATTCCGACGGTATTTAAAATATTAAATAATTTAATTACTTTATAAAAGAGTTTTTTATTTAATTATTTTTATATTAAGTTTTTAGTTAATAATAATATAAGGTTATTTATATTAAATAATTTCGGTTTATATCTTTTATTATAATTATATTTATATATATCGACCGCGATAATTTAAACTTTTATTAAATATTATTTTAAGATATTTAATTTTTTAATTTTTTTTATACCGATAGTATTTCTCCTTTATATATCTCGCCCTCGAGACGCGGTTTAAGAGATAAATTATAATTATATATAATTATAAATAATATTACTTTTATTATCGAATATTATATATTATAGTATCTCTATTTTATTATAAATAAAAGTATTATCTAATTATTTTACTCGCTTAAATAAAAGGTTCTTAAATAGTATTCTAAAATTTAGTTTTAATATTTTATTTAATTATTTATTTATGGATAAAATACGGTATTTAGGCGCCTTTTAATTTTTATTAAATAATATATCTTTAATTAAAATATACTCGTAAAGATAAAATCTTTATTAGAAATAATCTTATTAAGAACTCTAAACTTTAGGATAATTTCTTTAAATATTAATTTTATTAATTTTATTAAGTCGATTATTTTAGTAGTTAAGATATATTATAATATCTTTATATATTTATTTATAATTATAAAGACCGTATTATAAATATATCCGTATCGTTTATTTAGAGATAAATTAATAATAAAATTTATTAGAATTTCTTTCTACGGCCCCGTAGGATATAATAGAGAATTAATCTCGTTATAAAAGCGGTATCGATATACTTTAACCTACTAGTATATATCGTATATATTTATATATTCTTATATATCGGCTTTAAGAGTATTTTAGAAATATTTTTTAATAAATAATTTTATTATTTTCTTAATATTAAAGTACTCCGTTAAGATATTATTATAATATTATTCTAGTAACTCTTCGCGGACTAATTCTTTTTTAGGTATATAAATCTTATTATTATATTTAAAAATTTAATATAAAATCTAAAATTTATACCCCGGCGGAATACTAGTAATTCGTTTACGTAATCTCGGTGATTTTTATTTACGAGTAGGAATTATCCTTTTATAAAATACGATTTATTTTAATTAATTAATAAACTCTTAATATTATAAATCGTTTCGTAAAGTATTATTAATTAAGTAATAATATATAAAATAAATAATTTATAGTTTATAGTTTTAATAATAGGGTTAAATAGTTTCTTTATTATATTATAATCGATTTAAATAAATTTCTTATTTAAATTTCTTAGAATTTCCTATCTAGATATTAACTCTTTAGGCCTAGATAAATATATTATTAAAGAATATATCTTTTTTATAATAAATCTTCACGACTCTAGTAATATAAATTTTATATATATTAGGTTTTATATAATATTTATAAATATATTACCTAACGCCGGCGAAGTATTATCTATATTTAGATTTTTTATATCTACGAATATATTTTATATTATAGCGAAAATAGGGCCTTAATTAATATCTTTTAAATTTAATAAATTTTATTATAATATAAATAATATATTATTTAAAAAGTTATTCTAGTCTTTATAATTAAGATAATATAAAGAGTTATCGGCTAGAATATTTTTCCTAAATTAATACGAAATTAAGAAATTAAAAGATAAAAATCTTATTACCTAACGCGCTTAACGATTATTTAATTATTTAATATTCATAAAACCCTTTAAATTATTATAATTAATTAAGACTTTTACTTTATATAAATTATTTTTAAAATAATATCGTTATTATTTAAATATTATAATAATTATAAAGAGCTCTTTATTATAAATCTTATATCGAATTTCTAAACCTTATATCTTACGGGATTAAAAAGCGACGGGATATTATTTATTATTATTTTATATTTATTTTAAAATTATAATTATAGTAAAATTAGAAGTATCTATTTTAATCCGAATTTTTAATTCTAGATTAAAGTATATAAGAATAAGTATATATATAAAGGAATCGCGAAGTAGGTAAAATATTTATTCCGCCTCTTTAAATTATTTAAATAAACTAAAAATTTTATTATTTTCACTATTTTTTAGTAGATAACTAAATAGGTTTATTATCTACAAATAATAATAAATAAATCGACGATAAAAATTAATAAAACCTAAAAATATTTATATATTTTAAAAGAATTTTGGTTTTCGCTAGGACTAAATTATATTAATCCTATATATATTTATTAATATACTTTCGGTATTTACGATAAACCCTAGAAATTCAATTAATTAAATAAAGAACTCGTATTTCTTAAAATTTACGAATAAAGAATATTTTCGTAGGCGTTCGAGTATTTATTATATATAATTAATATACTCTTCTTTTAAATTAAAATAAATTAGGATATTATCTAAATAAATAATATAAAATATATTTATTAAACTCGTTAACGATTTATTAATATAGATTTAAAAGATAGTAGGTATATTTATTAAACTAAATAATATTACTATATATTCGAAATATTATATTATATACGAAATATTATCTTTTATTTATCGCCTTCCTTAATTCTTATTCGATAATAAGTATCTTTTAAATTAAATTTTATAATTTATATAGTATTATTTAAACGGTCTAGCGCCTTACTAATTAAAAGTAAATAAATAATAATTCTTAATAATAATTTTATTAAGACCTCGGGAATCGATATAAAGTTATAATCTACTATCTTTTTTTAAAATAAAAAGGATAGGAGCCCGGGCGGGGTTAACGAAATATTTAATTTAATCTTTTATTAAGATATTATTTAGGTATCTCTTTAACTTTATTAATTCTAAATTTAATAGATTATAGAGAGGCCCGTATAATAAGTTACTCTTTATATTAATTATATAGTCGCCGTCTTTATATAACGGTAATTAGTTTACTTCTTTATCTAAAAAAATATTATTAAAATCTATAAATTCGTCGGGAAGCGTAGGCGGTACGATAATAAAATTATTAGAAAATATTATATTAATCGTAGTATTATCTTTCTTAATTTTATTATTATTAATAAGATCGTAACTAAAGGGACTAACTTTAGTATAAATTAATATATATATAATTAACTACGTCCTTAATAATTTTATAAAATCCTTATATAATTCTAATATATATATATTCGGCGGGATACCGAATCGCTAGGTATATATATTATAATTAATTTAAATTTTTTCCTTTTTTATAACCGATATATTTATAATAATAAATAAATCTTTCCTATTAATAAAATAAAAGATATTATTATACTCTCTAATTTATCTTTATAAATTAGTTAACTAGTAGATAATATTATAAATATTATAATAATAAATAAATTACCCGCTTATTTATTTAAGAATTAATAACGGCTCGCTTTTAAGATATTTTAGGTTATATTATTATATAAATATTTTATTAATAATATTTATTTTAGCTCCTAGATCTTTATCTATTTTAATATAAATAATTTTTATATTAATATTAATTAGATTCGCGATAACTTCGCCGTTAATATTTATACTCGATTAGGTTTTTACTTCTTTCTATTCTTTTAGGATAAAGACTTCTCTAAGAGTTTATTATTTTTTAATTTTACGATATAATCGCCGATATAATTAATAGTCTTTATTTTCTTCTCCGGATATTTATTAGAGTAATAACCGAATTTATAATAAAAAAAATATACTTAATATCCTTAATATTCTTAACGCTCTTACGAGTCGTATATATTTTATTTATATTTTTATAATTATTATTATTAGAACTTAATTTTTTTATATTAAATTGATTTTTATTATCTCCTTTTTTTCTTTATACTTCTTCTAAAGTCCTAAATAATTATTTTAATTATTATTTTATATTTTAAAACCTCGATTAAGATTATATTTATAATATACTATAAATAATATAAATTCGGTTCGTTTAATAAAAATATTTTAAGTTTATTTAACTTCTTTTAAAATATTAGGTCTTAAATAGATTATTAAATAGATTATTTATTACTCTTTATTATAAAGAGGTAGTTCGGTTTTTAGGGTATAAAAATAAATATCGAAATCTTATACTAATTAATTATTCCTTTAATATATATATTAATATTTAAAATTCATATTTATAACTCGGTTTAAAGAGTCTCTAATTATATTAAATAAATAATCCGAAAAGAATTTTTATATTAATATATTTATTAAATAAAGTTCTTTATATTTATTTTATAACTTCTTAATTTACCCCTTTAAATAGGGTATTATATATAAAATCTTTTTTTCGTTTATTTAAAAGTTTACGGGTATTAAGCGGAACACGGTTTTTATATTTTAAATTTATTTTTAATAACTTTACGGATTCTTTATATAGAAATTTTATAATTTCGATAATTATAAATTACCTTAATTTATATTAAGACCGATTTAATTATAATTTACCGTCTAGTTATTTTCGTCTTTTATATTTAATTTTTAAAGATTATTTTTAATTTCTTTATCTCCTTTACCTACGATAATATATCGTAAATTTTTAATATTCTTTTAAATTATAATAATAAAGGTCTTTTTCTCGAGGGCTTTTAATTTATATTTTAATTTTATAAATTATTAATTTATTATTAAATTAATATACTCTAGTAAATCTTTTAAGTTTTTATTTAAAATATTAATCCTATATATCTCGCCTTCGGGACGATTATTTCTAAAGAGGTTTTTTATATTTTTAACGAATTATTATTTAAAAAGATTAAAAGAGTTTAAAACTATTAAGTTATAATACCTAAAATATTTATAATAATATAAAAATAAATATAAATTCTTAGTAGGATAATAATCTTTAAATTTAAAATAATAAAATTAATCTTTAAAGAGTTAGAGTAAAGACTCTAAACTTCTTATTTTTAAAAAAGGCTCCGGAATACTAGAAACTATAATATAATATTATAATATAAATAGCGTAACTAGGCCGTATACTCTCTTTATAGGATCTATATATTACGTTTAATAACTACTATAAAGCTAGTTTTAGTATAGTATAATATTTATCTACTTTTTATCTTTTTCTTTTTTTTATATTATTATAATATCTTTTACTCGATTAATTATAGTATAATTAAAATTTATATATTATTATATATCTTTATTAGAGTTATAGTAAATATTATTTAATAAATTAAACTAGTTTCTAACCTCTCTCCTACGTTTTTAATTAATTATAATTATTATAATTTCGTTAACCCTAGACTAGAAATTACTCTTAAGAGATATATTTACGCCGAATAAGAAAAATAAGGAATCGAAGAAATATAAATACTTTAAGTCTAATCTCGTTATCCGATAACGAATATAATATTATTATTTATTACGATAGGATTAGACTTCGAGTCGCCGAATTCTATTATATTTCTATTAATATCCTACTACGTACTATCTATATTATACTCTTCGACGTAATTATTTATAATATTTATATCGTTAAAGATTAATATTAATAAATTAATAATTTCCTAGATATCTAGTATTAATACGTTTATAATATATTCTAATAGATAGAAAATAAATAAAGTCCTCGTAATCTTTATTATTTATAAAACTAAAAGTAGGAAAGGAGATTATATTAAAGAGGTCGCCTCTTTTAAAAATTATTATAATTAAAGCGCCTTAAAATTCGGGTAATCTATTTACTCCGTAGTAATAATAAATTCTATATTATTAAATATATATTACTTCTTCCCCGAATATCCTTCTATTAATCTTTATTTCAATTTTTTTAATACTTTTATTTCTTTTTATATTTATTATACTAGAGGCCTTAGTTTATATATATTTATACTTTTTTAGATTTTTAAATTATCTATTACTTCTTTATTTAAATATAATAGTTTTTTTATAATAATTATTATCCCTAAAATATTTCTTAAAGTCTAGAATTTTATTTATAAATTAAATATCATTCGATATTTATAATCCCCTTAAGAGTAAATAATCTTAAATTTAAATATTATATCGGTAAATCTCAAAAGTAAATATTAATATATTTTAAATATTATTAGCTCTATTAGAAAGTCGTCTACGGGTTTATATTAAAACTTTATATTAAATACCGACCCGAGGCTTAGTACGATTGGTAAGTTAAGAGTCCGAGTAGAGTCTTATTAATAAATAGTATTTATTATTAATAGGTTTAGTAACTCTAGTTTATTATATATATATATTAGTAATTTTCGTAATATAGGTTTATTATTCTTTATAAGTTTTATTAATTACCTAAATTACTAATTATTATATTCTTAAATATTTCATGAGTATTTAATATTATCTAGGTTTATAAATTCTTTAGGTCTTTTTTAATTTGAAATTTATTTAATTTAAACGACTTTAATTAATTAATTAATTTATATACCTACTTTAGTAAAACTACTTTACTAATAAAGGAGTTCCGCGAATACTTTTTTAATAGAGTTATTAGCGGCGCCTACTACTCGTTAAAGAAACCTCGTTACTTAAAAACTTTAATTTATTAATAATTTATTTCCTTTTTTTACTAGTTAGTAGCTGATAATTATAATTATTTTAAAATATTATTTATCCTCCCCTCCGTTTCTCTTTTATTTTAGGTTTTTTAATTTTATTTATTTGTTTTATAAATATATAGGCCGCTTTATTATAAATTTATTAAATAATCGATATTTATAATTATACGGCCGGTAGTTTCTTTCTTTTCTTCCTCTTCTTTATAAATTTAATATATCACTAGGTCCTAATAATAATTTAGATTATATTAATTGTTTTTTAATAAAAGAGAATTAACCGATTTATCCTATTTTTATTATTTACCGCGCGGTTATATATATATTTTAGACCTATAATAATATCTTCCTAAAATTATATATACCTATTTATTTTACTAGCTCCGTTTTATCTCTATTTAATTCCGAGTAAAATAATAATATATACTTTATACTTTATTTCTTTTATTTATACGGGTAACTAGCGCTACGGATTATAAATACCTTTATTTAATATAAAAACTTATTTAATCCAATCTTATTATATTTTAATTATATCGTTATAAAGTTTTAAACCTTCTTTAATTAATTATAGTAATCGAATTAATTCTTAAATAAATCTCTTTTTTAAACCGGGTTAATAATTTATTTAAAAATTATTATCTTATAACTCTTTTATTTATCTAGTTATTATTAGCGGGCCTAGTTTTTTACCCTCTAGTTAATAATTTTAATATTTTAATATTCTTCGATATCTTCGATTAGGTTTATCTAATCTTTTCTCCTCCTTATAATTATAGTTATTTTATATTATTCTTTAAATTTTAGAGCGCGAAGTACTTAAGTTTTTTTTTCCGTTATTAATATCGGAGGTATTTACCGCTACCTTCCTTTCTTATACTAAAGTTTATTCTAGATCCGTGTATTTACCGTAGTCGTAATTAAATAAATCCCCCGATGAATTTAATATCGTATTACTAGGCGGTTTAATTAAAGATTAATTAATATAATTATTAATTTAACTTTAAATATTAGAATTAGAATTAGAGTAATTTTAAATACTTTTAAAACCGTCCTAAAATAATTATTCAAAATAATTACTAATGTTTTTATATATCCCTTTATAGCCTCCGTTATTCTTTTTAGTTAATATTATATCGGAGCCGTAAACGTTAATATTAATTTAATTATTATATTATATACCGTTTTATACTTCGCGAAGGTAGCGCCTTATATCGAATTAATTAAGTATTTTATAATACGGTTTTAATTAATCGCCTTAGTCTTAATCTAGGTTAAGTATAATCTTTATTTTTATTTTAAATTAATATATAATCTTAAAATCTTAATATTTATTTTAGGTTTAATAACTACGTTCCTAAAACTTATTATTATTTCTATATTAAACTTCTTTAGTATTCGAGATATATAGACTAGTTTATATTTTTAAAGAGTGATTTTTTTTATAAATAATTATTTACTTTAAATAAATATCGTAGGCCCGTTTTAAATTTATATAATTCTTTTTTATACTCTCGTTATAAGCGAGTAAATAAATATCGTTTACGAATCCTCCGATTTATATTAATAAATTTATCTTAATATACTTTTTAATTAATAATATATTAAAGAATAAAAAGAGTATTAATAAAATAAACGATCTTTATAAAATACCCGTTATTATTATTTTTCTATAATCGTTCTTCCTCTAAATATTATAGATATAATTTTATTCGATAAAAAATTAATTATTTAATTAATAATTAGGCTCGGTATACTTTTTATTTATAAATCGTATAATAACTTTTATACGAGATATTATCGAATACTCTCGTTATATTTAATAATAATAGGTTTATTATCTTTCCCCTCCCGTTCCTATTATAATTTTATATAGTATATATTATATTTATAAAGATCTCTAACGCGGTTTTTATTAAATGTTTTTATCTAATCTTTATTTATTATAATAATAATAATTTATACTCCTCCGCTATATTATTTAACTTTCTAGAGATAATTATTTCTAGCGCTTTATTAAATATATTAAAGAATATAATAAATTTATATAATTTTAACTCTAAATAATCGCCTTTCTTTAATCTTTTAAGGATTATTATATTAATTTTTTTAAAATATTTTAAATAATATCCCTATCTAAGGTAGGTCTAGAATAAATAAATAATAATATTTATTATTTCCGTTTTTATTATAACTTTCAGGAATCGGTTCGGGATTCTATATCTACAAAAGTGTAGGGCAGGCTCTGAGCGCTATGAGCGCTCGTAAGCCGGTTGAGCTGGTTTAAGCGGGGTGATACTATGTCTTGACTCTAGAGCGATATAAGCGCCCCTGAGAATCTAACGCGCTCCTGAGAATGTTTTTGGCTCGTGAGAATGCCTAAATTTAGAATGCGCCACCAACATGGCCCCCATGCATGGCCCCACTTATGGCCATGGCCCCATTCCATTCATGGCCATAGCCCCATTCCATTCATGGCCAAGTCCCTCATTCATGGCAAGGCTCTGTCGCTGGCGCACCATATAACTGCACCTGGCAAAACGTCGCCATATATCCGGAGTCGCATAGCCCGGGCGTTACCCCCGCGTAGATTTCGCGCGAATCGATTGAATCCGGGAATCAAAAGTTACTGGCGTTGGGGGTGGTTCCGGGGGGTCGCTGCCGTCGATAGGGGCGATCATGGAACATCATATATACGCGTATGT
>JAABUK010000623.1_pt1 | contig 72848 bp, 54 predicted proteins | sample 5559141 | NCBI WGS metagenome assembly JAABUK01 (sample SAMN10711869, study PRJNA513367) | rock metagenome | isolation source: Antarctica rocks | place: Antarctica: Victoria Land, Pudding Butte nord | collected 2016-01-03 | reverse complement strand
AAAGAATAACGGCCATAATAGGGTTGATGAATTTGACGTACAATATGTTCAGAAAAATTCAGCTTAGTGCCTTTTAATAGGAGAGGTATGCCCTGTTGGAAACAATATAAATTATAAATAATTGAAATCAATACTTTATGAAAAATTAGGTTATTGTAGGTAAATACAAAATTACCCATGAAAATTCTAATCGAAATTTAAAGAGTTTTTAGAAGTTCCCTTATACTAAACGTGGTAAGAAGTTTGTACCTGGCAGGAGTAAATTCTCTATGCAATCTTACACTTTTTACGCAGTTAATACTTCAATCCTGGCATAAAAAGGTGAACGATAGAATTACTTAAAAAGAAAAAGATTAAGGTTTTTAAGTATAATAAGTATTAATGAATAAATGGTTACTCATAACAATTAAAACAAAGAATTAAAGAAAATGGCTGTTCTAAAATTTCGTGCGTATTATGAAGAAGACGACAGCGTATACCGCGACATCGTTATAAAACATACACAAACTTTTGCTGATCTTCATAATGCTGTTTTGAAAGCTTATGAGTTTGATAACAAACACCAGGCAACATTTTACCGCAGCAATGATACGTGGCAGCGCGGCCGTGAGATAACGTTGCAAAAATACGACAAGCCATACAAAGCTGAGCCATTATTAATGTCTGAAACCCCGATAGGATCAGAGATCAAAGACCCTAATCAAAAATTTATATATACCTACGATTTTGTAAAAGGATGGGCTTTTTTAATAGAGCTTATAAACGTAAGTAAAGAAGAAAATCCTAAAGTCACTTACCCGTCTACCTTGCGTATAGAAGGAATTGGCCCTGCGCAATATGGAACAAAAAGCCTGCTTGGAGATAAATTTGTAGATATAGAAGAAAAGTACGATTTAAGTGCAGGTGCAGAAGGTTTTGGCCGCGAAGGTGACAGTGACACTAATGCAGAAGACAGCGAAGAGGAAATTCCCGGGGATGAGGCAACAAGTGAAGAAGAATATTAGCATAAAAACTTTCGTTTCAATTAAAATTTTCTCTGGAAACTCCTTCTTCTCTATAACTCTGTGTTGAGAAAAACGACATAAAAAAATTACCTGGTCATCCGGCATAAAAATACAATCATTATTATTTGCGGTCCCACTGCTGTTGGTAAAACTCTTTTTGCTATACAACTTGCTAAGGAATTACAAACCGGGATCATTTCAGCGGATTCAAGGCAATGTTATAGAGAATTGAATATCGGCGTAGCCAAACCTTCCCCTGAGGAGTTAACTGCAATTCATCACTATTTCATTAATTCCCATAGTATATACGATGAAGTTAACGCAGGCTTATTTGAACAATACGCTTTGAAGGCAGCGACTGAAATTTTTGAAAATCGCACAACTGCTGTTATGGTTGGCGGAACAGGTTTGTATATAAAAGTTTTTTGCGAAGGTATGGACAGCATTCCTGCCGTTGACTCTACAATAAGGCAGCAGGTAATGTCGGATTACAAAGAAAAAGGACTGGAATTCTTACAAAAACAGCTTGCTGAAAAAGACCCGAATTTCTGGCAAACTGCTGAGCAGCAAAATCCGCAACGGCTCATGCGTGCGCTTGAAGTTTTTTTATCAACAGGAAAATCTGTTACCTTATTCCGGACAGGTGATAAAAAGGAAAGATCTTTTAATATTATTAAAATTGGCCTTGAGCTTCCAAAAATTCAATTATACACTCAGGTTAATGACAGGGTTAATGCGATGATGGCCGAAGGACTGTTGGCTGAAGTAAGTAATCTTCATTCTTATAAATACTTACCTGCATTACAAACAGTAGGTTACAGAGAACTATTCGATTTTATAGAAAATAAATATTCTCTGGAAGAAGCTGTTGAAAAAATTAAAATTAATACGCGGCATTATGCAAAACGGCAGTTAACATGGTTTAAAAAGGATACGGCCATCAATTGGTATAATTCTGCTGAAGTTGCTGTAAAAGATGTAGTTTCTTTAATGAAATAAAGTATTTGAACCACATAGGCACAATAGAAATACAGGTATTATTTTGAAATATTCCTTATCTATGTGTTTTCTATCCTTCTATGCACCTATGTGTTTAACTCTATTTCCAAAACCATGAACATTTTTAATACAACATCCCGCATAATTATTACCTGTAATAAAAGATTATCTCCTTATCTGCAGCAAGAGATAAATGAACTGGGATTTTCATGTGAAAGAATTTTTTCTACAGGTGTAGAGCTCAAAGGAACGATGAGAGATTGTATACGTATAAACCTTAACGTAAGATGTGCAAGCCAGGTTTTATTTTCTCTTAAAACTTTTTCTGCCGCTGGTCCTGATGATTTATACAAAGAATTAGCGGCCATACATTGGGAACAAATAATGCCTGCAGACGGATATTTTACAATAACCAGCAATGTAGATAATCCAAATATAAGAACACCATTGTTTGCTAATGTAAAAGTAAAAGATGCCATAGCAGACAGGATGCGTCAACAAACAAACAACCGGCCTGACTCCGGCCCTGACCTTGACAAATCTGTTTTTCATTTGTACTGGAAAGAAGATGCTGCAGAAATTTTTATAGACACATCCGGTGAAACATTAGCCAAACACGGTTACCGCAAAATTCCTGGCAAAGCACCAATGCTCGAAGCCCTGGCTGCAGCAACTATTATGGCAACAAAGTGGGACAGGCAATCACCTTTTATCAACCCTATGTGCGGTTCTTCTACTATTGCCATAGAAGCTGCTTTATTAGCGACCAATCGCCGGCCGGGTTTATTTCGAAGCAATTATTCTTTTATGCACCTTATCGGTTACGATAAAGGAATGTATGAAAGTGAGCGGCAGCGTCTTTTTCAGCAAATAACTGATCCGCATCTGAAAATTATAGCTTCTGATATAAGTGCCGATGCCATTAATATCTCAAAAATTAATGCAGCCGCAGCAGGCGTAGAGCATTATATACAATTTTCTGAAGGAGATTTTGAAACAACCGAAGTACGGGAAAACGCCGGTGGAGTTGTTTTTTTTAATCCTGAATATGGCGACCGCCTCGGCGTCGAAGTTGAATTGCAGGAAACCTATGCCCGTATTGGTGATTTTATGAAGAAGAAGTGTAAAGGCTATACAGGATATATTTTTACCGGCAACCTTGAACTGGCAAAAAAGATTGGCCTCAAAGCAAGCCGCAGAATTGAGTTTTATACCAGCAAGATAGATTGCCGTTTACTGGAATACGAATTATATCCAGGTACACGAAGAGTTGACATCCCAAAAGAGTAAGCATGTATTAATTTTATTTTTACCCCTGGTAATCTTTTAAACAAAAATTAGTGATTACATCGAAAGTTCACATATTAATTACTGGTAAAAAAATCTTGACCTGTTGATCTTTAAATCTCTTAAAATACCTGACTTTGGATTAATAGTAACGTTGAAAGAACGATAGAGACCCACCGGCGTTATATTGATTGCCATTTGCCAGCAATGCATTTCACGCGTTATAAACATGGTTAGTGTTTGTATTTTTTTAGTAGTAAAATCGAAATAAGTATTCCCACCCATTTTCCATCTGGGAGTTAAGCTGAAATCACCGTTAATGCTAATGTTTGAATATACTTTTGTTTGCAACTTACTATAATCATAAGAAATCTGGTTTGAAAAGCTTAAGGAATATGACAATTGCAATGACCAGGGTATATTAAAATCAGTGTATTCCGCAGGGTTACTTCTTACAAATTCCAATTGCCGTTGTTGCTCATCAGGTGTCATATAATCGTCCTGCGGCAGCCTTTCTTTATCAGTTTTACCATCTTTGCTTTTACTATGAAAAGAAGTAGAAATGGCTACACTCCCATTTGTTATTCTTCCTAATTTAAATTTATTATCCTGCAAATAAAGCCGCGGACGACGTACTCCTTTTGCATCAATTTGATAGGGATCGAGATTGGCGTTAGCGGTAATGTTTATTTTTTCGAACAAAGTGCTGCGAACATACATGTTAAGATTAGACAAAGGAAAACTATCTCTTGGTCCCGGAACGAGATTATATGAACCGTTGAAACCGAAACCATCTAAAAGCCTGATCTTTTTTGTACCACCTTCAGAGGTGTCTTTTGGGTCTCTCACTTTCATCTCGAGCGTATTATCTATACCAAACCCGATACCGCCAAACCTGCCCTCACCAAAAGCTCCTATAACGCCACCTTCGAACTGCGAAAAGCGACGTTCTGTTCCCGTAGTGTCTGTCTTCACCTTATAATAATACCTGCTTTGCATATCAGGTCTGTAGTTAAGGCTTACACTTGGCCTGATCTCGTGACGAATGGCCTGAATTTTTTTGGTTTTACCAAATTGGTAAGTACCGAAAATTCTCGTGCTGGCAGAAATTCCAAACTGCATTTGCCTTGACGCATACAAGCCTCTCGAAATGCTTGTATCAACTTTCATTTTAGCATCGTTCCACGAGCGGAGTATCTTCTGACCGTACCAGCGTTCCTCATAAGAAACGCTTGGGGCAAGCTGGATGGAACCTAATTGAGGCAATGATAAAGTGATGGGTATAACATGAGTTGCGCCATACTGGGCAGTATCCAGAAGTTTTCTAAAGCTGAAAGCTGAATCATAAAAAGATACCTGGTTTTGAAAATTGCCTGTGTAGCCAAGGCCCAGCTTTTCATACCATTTTGGTGTGCCTGCAGCCTCCTTTCTTTGAAAAGGATAAATGGTTAAAACATTAAAGCTGGCTGTGGGAAGATTTAGGTTAATCAATCCTGAATTTCCATTCTGACTATGGTTTGCACTAACGGAAAGATTGTATTTTCCGCCCCAGTCTTTGGTGTAGTTTATAGAGGAGCTTAAGCTGTTCTGAAAATTTTGCAACGAATTATTAGAAACAAACCGGTTGAATTTGGTGCTACCTGCATTTACATTAGCCGAAAAGCTGGAACCCGGCCTGGCTTTAACGTCCCTGCTGTGGCTCCAGTTTATCATAAAAGTTCTGCTTTTTGTAAATTCTTCTTTTGCATAACCCCCGCTGTTTAAGATCTTGGTATTTTGAATGGCAAGGTTTAAGCGTCCATTGTACCTGTAACGCTTCAGGTACATAGAGCTTAGATTTAAACTCCATCCGCCATAGCTATATATGTTGCCTCTCGCCGTGGCGTCGAAATTTTCGCTGAGCACTTTGTAAAAACCAAGCCCTTCCAGTCCAAGGCCATATTGTTCGTTAGAGGCAAACTGAGGCGGCAAAAGACCTGAATGCCGCCCGCGGTTTAACGGGTAAATGCCAAAAGGGATGCCGATAGGTACAGGTACGCCCTCAAACTCAGGAAAAGCGGGGCCCGAAACACCTATCTTGTTACTGATCATCTTCATCTTACGGGTTCTGAAGGCATAGTGCGGCGTATCGAGATTGCAGGTAGTAAACCGACCACGCCAGGCATAAATGGTATTGTCGTTTATTTTTTTAATGGTTTTAGCATACACGTACATCTCACCCTGCTGCAGGTAAGTGCTCTTTGTCAGCCCTTTTTGAGAGCGGGTATTATAACGAATGGTATCACTCGTGCTTTGCATATCTCCCTGTACCAGTTTTGGTTTATTTAAGGGATTACCCGTTGTATCTGTAGCGCCATAAGCAGTAAGCAGTTGTTTCTCCTGGTCAAGGTGAATGGTTGCAGCGTTTACTTCTACATCAGTATATTTCGCGTTCGCTTTTCCGTATAAAATAAATTCTTTTGTTGGTATAATAAGCACTCCGCTGTCGTCAGCAGCATAAGTGACCGGGGCAGTAAGTGAGTCTTTTGATAATTTAACATTCAATGTATCTGTTAACTGAGCAAGACTGTCGTTTAGAGTTGTATCAGTAAATGCATTAGTGGAGTCTATAACAGCAACAGGATTTTTCTTAGCCGCAGTATCAATGATTTCAGGACGTTTTACGGGCGGAGGCGAATCGACTATAGCAGAATAGGACTGAAATGGAATCTTATGCCACCTCTGTTTTGCATTTACCTGGATTGTTATTATGAAAATAATAGCAAATAGCGGGAAGGCTAAATTTTTTTTTGACCTAACTTTACATTGCTTGCTCATAAGTGGTTAGGCAAATTTAATGCTTTAACGATGTAACAATGTGTGAAGATTAACCCAATTCATATTCAAAAAAACTGCTTAAAAAGGAAATACCGGTATGATTAAAAAAGTTTGTGTAATCATTCTTCATTTTTGTTTTTTTATAATATTATCATCTTTTGCAAAAGATCCCGTTTATTTCAATAATAAAAAGCCTTTTCTTAAAACCATCGTTGTAGATGCAGGTCATGGTCTTCCCAACAGTAATGCTAAGGGAAATTACAGTTATGAATCAGAGCTTACGCTCGCCATGGCTTTAAAAATCGGCCAGCGGCTCAAAGAAGTTTTGCCTGATTGTAACATTATATATACAAGAACTGATGAAAATCTTCCTAACGGGCTTACAGATGCGAAGAAAGCAAACCGGTACCGGGCGCAGTTTGCCAATGATAATCATGGCGACCTTTTTATTTCTATTCACGTAAACGATTTGGAAAAAAGATACCAGAGAAAAATAGAAGGATACCGCCAGGAAACATACACTGTAAAAGTTGGTAAGGGAAGAAAAAAAAGAAAAGTGGAAAAAACAAGAAGAGTTCCCATTTACAAATCATACAAACTTCCCTGCGACAGAAGCGGCACGGAAACATATATTTGGGCCGTAAATAAATACGATCAAAAACAACAATCGGTAGGCACCAGGGACGATGACGAACAATTTGGAGAACACGACTCTTCAGGTTTTTTTGCAGAATCTCCGGATGCGAAAATATTAGCGTCGCTGCGAACAAAGAAATACTTCGACCAAAGCCTTACTATTGCAAATTTTGTAGAAGAAGAATTTAAAAAAGAAGGCCGTATAAGTTTTGGGGTAAAGCAAAGAAATAATGAAGGTATCTGGGTGCTACAGGCCACAAACATGCCAAGCATTTTAGTTGAGACCGGATTTATCTGTAATCCCCGGGAAGAAGATTACTTAAACAGCGAAAAAGGGCAGAATGAAATTGCATACGCAGTCATGCGGGCAGTATTAAGATACAAGAGTTTAGTTGAAACAGGTTCGGGTATCATACCGGAAGACTCAACGCACAGCACCGCTGCGGATACGACTAAAAATAAAAAATAAAGAAAAACGTTTAATTTTAATTATATTAAGCAGGCCGGTTTATAATAAACAAAGCGAAAGTATAAGTAAAATGAAGAGAAATGCTGTAATTGGTTTAGGAATATTGTTATTGTGCTTTCAATCTTTTTTTCTGTTTGGATTTAATGTTTCTTATCAAAAAGCAAGATTAAGAAAGGTAATCATAGACGCCGGTCATGGCGGCCATGATGGAGGTGCAGAAGGCAGATATTCAAAAGAAAAAGACATCGCGCTCGCTGTAGCTTTGAAGCTCGCAAAACAAATACGCGATGAAATACCGGATATAGAAGTTGTGCTGACCCGTGCTGAAGATATTTACCAGTCACCCCCAACAAAAGCCAATATCGCCAATTTTAATAAAGGTGACTTATTTATAAGTATCCATTGCAACAGCGCCCGGCCGGTAAGACATACAGAGGCAACAGGTTATAGAAACGAAGCTTATTACACCGGAAAGGGCAGAAAAAAGAAAAAGCATACAAGAAAAGTGCCTCTATACAGAAACTGGACAACGCCAAATGCGGCCGTAGGAACTGAAACATATATATGGGGAGCGCAAAAAACAGATATGAAAGAAAAAGCAATGCGGGAAAATGAGTCTTTGTATCTCGACAGCGCCACTGCCAACTTTGTAAAAGACTTTGACCCTGCCTCACCCGACCGGATGATTTTGTATTCATTAAAGACGCAGCAATACTTCAACCGCAGCGCCAACCTTGCCTTAACAGTAGAAGAAGAGTTTAAAAAAGTAGGCAGAATAAGCCGCCAGGCACAGCAAAGGCAGGTAGGCATCTGGGTGTTGCAGGCTGTGGCAATGCCAAGCATATTGGTAGAAACCGGTTTCATAAGCAATCCCGAAGAAGAGGATTATTTAAACAGCGACAATGGTCAGAATGAGATTGTACGCTGCGTAGTGCAGGCTTTGAAGCGGTACAGGTATTCGCTTGAAACGCAAAGCGTGCCTCCAACTACCAGTAACCCATAATTTTATCATTACTTTTGCCATCGCCTTTTTGGCTAAGGCTTTTTAATTCAATAATGTTTATTTAAAGTATTTCTGATGAAAATTACGAATGAAACGAAAGTAGGTGCACTTACGGCTCTTGCAATAACACTTTTAATATTAGGATTTAATTTTTTAAAAGGAAAAAGCCTTTTTAAAACCGGAAGTTTTATTTATGCCAAAGTAAAGCAGACAAAGGGTCTTGTGAGCTCTAACCCGGTATTTATAAATGGTCTGCAGGTAGGAAGTGTGTACGAACTGGAAGAGGCAAATAAAAACCTTGATAATATCATTGTATCAATAAAAATGAGCAAAGAGATTAATATTCCTGTTAACTCACTCGCATCTATAAAAGATAATCCCCTTGGTACCTCGAGCGTAGAAATAAGTATGGGTGATAACAGAAATTATCTTAAAAATCATGACACTATTCGCACATCTGATAACCCCGGGTTGTTAGGGTCGGTAACAACCCAGCTTACCCCGGTGGTTGACCAGGTGAAAGTTACGCTTCATACGCTTGACTCTGTTATGAAAAATCTCAACAGCATATTCGATCCGCTGGCTAAAAATAATATGCAGGGTGTACTTGCTAATTTCAACCGTATTTCCGGCAGCCTTGTTGTCTCTGCTGCTTCTTTGCAGGCTTTGATGAATGATCAAAGCGGCGCTTTGTCCGGGTCAATGGCTAATTTAAATTCGTTTACAAAAAACCTTGCCGGCAATAATGATAAGCTTACTGCTACCATGACTAACCTCGAAACTTCTACCCGCAACTTATCCCACGCTGATATTGACGGCACTATTAATCAATTGAGAGGTACTGTTGAAAAATTAAATACAGCCGTTGAAAAAATAGACAGCAAAGATGGTTCAATAGGCCGCTTGCTGAATGATAACCAGTTATATGACAATCTTGCTAAAACCACCCGCAGCCTCAATATTTTAATGGATGATATACGCGTAAATCCTAAAAGGTATGTTAGCATTTCTATTTTTGGCGGAAAAGCTAAAAAGCAATATTTAACTTCACCATTACCGGCGCCTGACACAACCGCGGTGACTATGAAATGATAAAAAGTAAAGTTTTAAAAAATCTCCTGTTTTTTATTTTTACCGCTTCTTCAATTCATGCCATAAGCCAGGTTGCTGCCACAGACACTTCCAAAGGTAAAAGACTGGATATTATTGCTGCAGACCGGGAAAACTTTGAAAAAATTGAAGGTAAAGGTGATTTTCTTTCTCTCGCGGGCAATGTAAAACTCAAACAGGATCTGACTTATTTTTATTGCGACAGCGCAGTATTAAATCAGTCTGCAAATATTATAGAAGCTTTTGGCAATGTTCATATAAATGATGCTGACAGCGTCCAAACTTATTCCCAATACCTCAGATACCTCGGAAAGGAAAAAATAGCTTACCTCAAAAAAAATGTAAAGCTTACCGACAGCAAGTCAGCTTTAACAACAGACGAATTGGAATATAATACCGCCACAAGGATCGGCACCTATCTTAAAGGTGGAAAAGTGGTAGACGGCTCAACAGTGCTTACAAGTACAGAAGGCTACTATTACGGTGAAACAAGGGATATGTACTTTAAAAAGAAAGTTTTTTTAAATGATCCGCAATACAAAATAACTACAGACACACTGCTTTATAATACGTATACACAATTAGCTCGGTTTACAGTTCCTACAAAAATTATAACAGGCACACGGGTTGTAAAAACCTCAGAAGGTTATTACGACATGAAAAATAAAAAAGCTGTTTTTGGTAAAAGACCCGTTGTAGATGATAAAGACTACACACTTACTGCAGACGATATGGCTTACGATGACTCTACCCATTTTGGTGAGGCGCAGGGCACTGTGGTATATAAAAGCAAGGATACAGCCGCAGCTTACAATATTCTCGCAAACAATGTAAAGTTTAATAACAAAACAGGCGGCGTACTGGCAACTCAAAAGCCTTTGATGATCATTAAGCAGGATAAAGACAGCATATATATAACCGGTGATACATTGTATTCAGGGAAGCTTACCGAACTTGAAAAATACAGAATGGTGCCTGACATATCAGATACGCTTTATCCTGTAAAAACAAATACAACCAATAAATCTGACAGTAACAGCAACAGGTACTTTGAGGCTTATTATAATGTAAAAATATTTTCAGACAGTATGCAGGCTGTTGGAGACAGCATGTTTTACAGCTTTCGCGATTCAGCATTCCGTTTATTTAAAAATCCCATAATATGGGCGCAGCAAAACCAGATTACAGGCGATACCATTTATTTGTATACAGAAAATAAAAAGCCGCACCGATTTTATGTTTTTGAAAATGCCTTAGCCATAAACCGGGCTGAGAAAGAATTATATAACCAGGTAAAAGGCAATACAATAAACGGGCTATTCAAAGACGGAAACATTGAGTCTTTCAGGGCTAAGGGAAGCGCTGAAAACATTTATTATACGGCGGATGAACAGGGAGGTTTTATTGGTGTAAACCGCTCTACATCAGATGTAATTGATGTAACATTTAAAGAAAGAAAGCCTTATAAAGTCGTTTTCAGAAACAATCTTTCGGGCACTCTTTCTCCTATGAAACAAATAAATCCGGCTGATTTGCGTGTAAGAGGATTTAAATGGTATGACGACAAAAGACCGAAAACTAAGTTTGAGCTGTTGGATGGCAGAAATTTAGTTTCTGCAGGTAACAGGTAATTTGGATTGAATTTAATCTGCCCCCCTCTTAATGAAATAATATTACCTGAATGTATAGTGTTTACATGAGCCCTGCCAGGATGTAAAACAATTATTTTTTGTATTATTTCTCCTTTGCTTCAGGTATCTGTTTAAAGAATTTTCCGTAAGTACATATCTCCATTTTCCATACGTCCAACCTGGAACTTACCTTACAATATTACCTTCAGTATCTTTCCATCATAGGTCTCTGCAATGTAATACGTAATAAGGCCGCCTCTTTTAATAGAGTTAGGGAAATTTAAACCTGTTACTAATGTTGTATTCTTCTGAGAAGCAGAGCATACAATGTCACCTGAGTTTTGCGCAAAGGTTTCGCCCGTCGAGGTGCAGCCTGCAGTACAAATAAGAATGATTAACGCAAGGAAAAAAGTGATTTTATTGCGCATAGCTTTAGGATTAGGTAAGAAAGTTGAATATAAATATTTAGCAGGAGTAACCAGAATGTGTAGCCAAAGTACAAAATGAAAAACAAAACTGCAAGTTTGTTTTAAATTAATTTCCATGCTTTTTCAAATCAGGCAAAAGTTGCGTACTCCTTACATAATAGTCAGACCCCTTGCTTATCTCTGCGTTATTGCATTTACAGCAAGAACTGCAGACTTCTCAATTATCTCCTATTTCTTTATTCCCAAAGCCTGCATCTCCTGGCTTTTTTCGATCAGGCCGATTTTATAAGAATGTTCTATGGCAGTTTTGCTGTGTTCAAAATGGCAGCATAATACACCTGCGGCTTCAATATTCTTTACCAATTCCTGCACATTACTGATGTTTTTATCATACACGTGCCTCAAGTATACGCTAAAAACTCTTCCGGGAAAGTGTTTTACAATTCCGGCATAAATGGTGGGATCCTGCTGAGAGTCGTCACCAAACAAAACAAATTTTTGATTTGGATAGGCTTCCATTATACGCGCTATGCGCATAAACTTGGTAGAATGTTTGGTGGCGCCTGTTTTCCAGACTTCAGACAATCGTTTAATCTGGCTTAACAGATAAACGCCTTCAGGTAATTCATTTTTCCGTGTAAATTCCTTTATAAAATCATACAAATTCCACTCGCTGCTTGAGACGTAAAAAAAAGGATTGGGATGGCTGCGATCTGTGTGGGCAGCAGACAATAACTGGTAATGATTTACCACACCTTCAAAAGGCTTTCGGCTATGAGCATTTTTTGTAAGCAAAACATATAATCTCTTTCGCAGATTAGATGAATGAGAGATTAAAAAAGTATCGTCTATATCTGATAAAAAAGCATATTGGCTGCTGAAAGGAACAATAACTGATCCCGAGCCGGTTGCAAGTATATTCATATCGTCGTTTTCATTCTCATAATATTCTACCAGCACTTTGTGTATGCCCGGTGGCATTTCCGTATCAGGAAACCATTCAAACCTAAAAAATCCATCACTGGCAGTTGTCGTCTCATAAATCTTATTTCCCCATTGCAATCTTACTTTGGCGCCGGGTATGCGTTTGACCATAAAAGAACGCAAAAGAGCAAATGTATTTGTCCAGAAATTTTTCCGGTATTTTTTTCTTGGCAAAGGGCTTAAACTAAAAACATGACCAAATACTATCATTAGTCTTGCAGTACCATATCCGTGATATACTTTTACCACCGGATCATTACACAACCGGAATAACAGAAGAATTTTGCTTTTTACTTTCTCTAAGAAAGAAAGATTTTTTCTATAACCAACTTTAAATGCTGCATTTTGCATAATATCATTCGTTTTTAAATAAAAAACATTTCAACAATGCCATTTACGCTCTTGTTTGTGATAAATCCTGCTTCGGGAGGTAAACAAAAAAAGGATCACGAGGCCGCTATAAAAAAATACTTTGAACCACTTCCGCACAAGATTAATTTTTTTTTATTAAATGGCAAAAATGATTCGGAGGAATTAGATAAATGTATTGATCTTACAAAGCCCCAAAAAATAGTGGCTGTAGGCGGCGATGGAACAGTGAGTATGGTTGCAAAAAAAATCATAGGCACTGACATGCAGTTGGGAATTGTGGCTGCAGGCTCTGCCAATGGAATGGCTCGTGAATTAAACCTTCCTGTAAATATTGAGGAAGCATTACGTATCATAGAAAAAGGCATCGTACGAAAAGCGGACACGATATGTATCAATAACGAAATTTGCCTTCATTTAAGTGACATCGGATTAAATGCCCGGCTGATAAAATACTTTGAAGAGGGAAATATGCGCGGAAAATTAGGGTACGCAAAAGTCGCTTTGAAAGTGCTTTTGAAAAAGCAAAACATCAGGGTTATAATCCAGGCAAAAGACAGGGAAATAAAAAGAGATGCTTTTATGGTGGTGCTGGCCAATGCAAGCAAATACGGTACAGGTGCTATTATTAATCCTGAAGGAGATTTATATGACGGACTTTTTGAAGTTGTCATTATAAGACAAATAGGTATCTTAACACTTTTAAAAGTATGGTTCAGGCCCCGAAGCTTAGATCCCAAAAAAATTGAGGTTATACAGGCTAAAGCGGTGCACATAGAAACACACCGCAAAGTTCATTTCCAGGTAGATGGAGAATACCTGGGACGGGTACACACTGTAGATGCCGAAATATTGCCGGGGTGTCTTAATATTCTAATTCCTGAATAAAGCATATCAGAACCTGTAAATAGATTCTGCGAAAACTCTTTGAATGTTTTTTATTATTTCAAAAATTGCTTACGTTTTTTTGGCTCCTTTAAACTGGATAATAGCTTTATGTGTCTGGCGGTTTTTTACAAAATCTCCGGGTATAAAAAAAAGAGTTGGATATACAATAATTGTAATGTTATTGCTTTTTGGCAATGAAGTTATATATACAAAATCAGTGATGGCATGGCAGCCCAAACCGGTACAACTGAGTAATCATTCAAATTATGAAGCCGGCATTTTATTAGGCGGATTAAGCAGTTTTGACAAATATGGAAACGGGCTGTTAAGTACAGCCACTGACCGTCTTGTTGAAATAAGCATTTTATACAAAACAAAAAAGATTAAGAGAATAATAATAAGCGGTGGCAGCGTTTATAAAAATCGCCCTAAAGAAGCTGATTTTCTCTTTAAAGAATTATTGTTGCTCGACATTCCGGCTAAGGATTTAATTATAGAAAATAATTCGAGAACGACTTTTGAAAATGCAGCGTTTACAAAAAAAATAATTGACTCAATGAAGCTGCAGCCGCCTTTTGTTTTAGTTACTTCTGCTATGCATATTCCACGTGCTGAGAGAGTTTTTGAAAAAGCCGGAATTCAGGTAATTGCCTTTCCGTCAGATTTTCATGTTATTGATAAGAAATTTGATCTGCCTGATTATGTCATTCCAAATATAAATGTGCTTAATGACTGGGCTTCTTTCTTAAAAGAAATAGTTGGAATTGCAGGATATAAACTTTTTAACAAAGCTTAATTAATTCATTTGAAATGAAGGCTGAACCAGTATTTTTAATACAGATAATAGCAGGCAAAAAACTTTATTTTAAAAATTATTATAATTATCATTTTAAAATAGTAAGAATGAGAACAGCTATTGCAACTAATCAAAACTGGCCGGATATACCATTTGATGAATGGAAAGACACACTTGATACCGTACAGTTGTGGGTGCAGATTGCAGGTAAAATAAGACTTCGCAAAATGCCCTGGATCAATCACTCGTGGCACACAACATTATATGTATCTCCCCGCGGATTAACCACAGGCAGCATTCCTTTTGAGAACGGAATTTTTCAGATTGATTTTGATTTTCTGAATCATCGTGTTTTAATTTCTTCCAGTACTGGTAAAAACGAGCAGGTAGATTTATATCCGCGAAGCGTTGCGGATTTTTACAAAGAGCTTTTTGAAAAGCTGGAAAAAATGCAAATAGACGCCGTTATTTATGCCGTGCCCAACGAAGTTGAACCTGCTATTTCATTTGAAAAAGATGAAAGGCACAAATCGTATGATAAAGAGAAAATGACATTATACTGGCAAGCTTTGGTAACCATTTATAATGTTTTTATAAGGTTCAGGGCAAAATTTATTGGTAAGTGCAGCCCGGTGCATCTTTTTTGGGGAGCGTTTGACTTTGCGGTCACAAGATTTTCAGGACGTGAAGCGCCAATATATACGGCCAAAACAACTAATATTCCACTGAGGGTTATGCAGGAAGCTTACTCTCACGAGGTAAGCAGTTGCGGCTTCTGGCCGGGAAATGAACAATTTCCGCAGCCTGCCTTTTATTCTTATTGCTATCCTGCACCTGCCGGTTTAGCGAACAGTCAGTGCTGCCAAAAGAAGCTTTCTACAGCAGGGAAATGGGCGAGTTTTTTCTTCCTTACGAGGCTGTCAAAAATGCTGATAATCCGGAAGAAACTTTATTAAAATTTATGCAATCAACTTATGAGGCTGCCACAAATACCGGTAACTGGAGTCGCAATACTTTAGAATTTGATTTCAATGAATTTGAGAAATAATGCTTTTAAAACATTTATACCTACCCGGCCTGCATAATCAGTAAAAAATTTTAAACGCAGCGAGCAGAGAAAATACACGCAGAGATAAAGAATAAAAATGATGGTAAAAAATGAAATTACAGAAAGTAATAATTGGATGTGCTAAAATGTAACCAATTATTAACTCTGCAGTTCTCCGCGAAAATCTCCCATAACTCTGCATTAAAAAAAGACGCGGGCAGTAACAACATTTTTAATAAAAAAATAGTTTTTCAGATAAATCGTAAGGAAATTATTTACGTAAATTAGTTGAGTCAGCCAAGGCAGTTTCCGGTTTTGTTTTTGCTTCCTGCGCTTCGGCTTTTGCCTTCTTTTTAAAAAATCCCTTCAATAAAAAATTGTGCTGCAAAGCTTCCAGGTCTTCATCCAGCTTTTGTGTGCCCGATTGAAGATTTCGAAGCGTTACTCTTATATCCGCTGCCGCACCTTCATCGTGAAGCAGCATTCCGACTGGCGTATTACGGTTGTTGAGGCTGGTGTTAAGTCCGTTGGTTGTATTGTTTAAGTTATTGACAACCCCATTTGCGGTTAAGGATATTTCCTGCAATTGTGAAGCTGTCGCTTTTAACCTGCCAAAGACGACTGTATCTGTTACAAGATCGTTTGCCAATGTGCCTTTTCTCTGTAATTTAGATGCATAATCCGCTACTGACGAACTTATTTTTTGTGCGTTAGAGGAGGCTTTTCTCAGCATAGACATAGTTGACTGAAGTTCATTAACAAGCCTGTCATCTGTCAGCAATCTTCCTGCAGTCCCCTTGCCTTCTGCAATTCCTCTGCTGACAACTTTAAAATCATTTGTAATATCAAGTAAATTTTTGTTGTTTGATTGTAAAGTAGCCAGCATTTCATCAGGATTTGCCGCTTTTTCAACTCCTAACATATCACCGCTTTCTACAGACGGCGACTTGGCTGCCCCGGAGTAAATCACTATAATTTTATTGCCGATCAGCCCGTCTGAACTAATTCTTGCCTTTGCATTTTTACGAATGTATTGCTTTGCACTTTCTTCTAAACTCATATCAACTTCCACTTGTGAATTTCCGTAAAAAGATATTTTTTTCACTGTTCCAATCTTAACACCTGAAAACCAGATGTTATTACCCTTTTGCAATCCGTTGATATCATCAAAAATAGCACGTACGGTTATTGCTTTTTCAAATGTTTTGTGCTGGCCGCCGAGGGTGAGAATGGTTATTACAAATATGGCAATTCCTAATAGTATAAAAATGCCAACAATAACGGCTCTTGTATTTTTTGTAGATTTCATTTTTTATTTAATAAAATTGTAATTATAAAAACTTTTAATTCTTTCATCACTGCTGTTAAAAACCTCATCGAAAGTTCCTTGTTTTATAAATTTTCCGTCAAGTAACATAGAAACACGGTCCGAGGTTTCTTTGGCGCAGGTAAGGTCGTGGGTAATTATGATGGAACTTGTTTTATAATCTTGCTGCACACGGTTTATAAGATTGTTTATTTCTATACAAGTTATGGGGTCGAGGCCGGCAGTAGGTTCATCATATAACATTATCTCCGGGTGCAAAATAAGCGTACGTGCAATGCCTATGCGTTTTCTCTGGCCACCTGAAAGCTCTGACGGCATCTGGTTTTTCGTTTGTGCAAGCCCTACTGCATCAAGCACACTTTCTGTTGCATTGTCAATTTCTTTACGTGTTAAATTTTTTTGGTTGCGTACCAGCGGAAACTCAAGGTTTTCTCTTACCGTCATGCTGTCGTACAAAGCGCTGTTTTGAAACGAAAAGCCTAATTTCAAACGCAATTCCTGCAACTGCTTGCCATTCAGTGTTTCTACTTCCGCTCCTAAAACATTCACAGTGCCTTTATCCTGTGTCAGCAAACCTGAGATAATTTTTATCAATACAGATTTTCCTGTGCCTGAGCGGCCAAGCACCACTACATTTTCTTCTCTGTAAAGTGTAAGGTCAATTCCCTGCAATACGTGATTATTGCCAAATGATTTGTAAACATCACGTATGGTAATTACTGCTTCTTTGTTAGCCATATTGGTTCTTTAATTCTCCCTTTTTCTTCATGATCCTTTTATCTGGTTAGCTATCTGCACAATAAGTATTTCTTCCACAAAAATCAAAAACATAGAAACAACTACTGATGCGTTTGCTGCTTTTCCCACGCCTTCTGTTCCGGAGGTGGCGTGGTAGCCCTGGTAGCAGCCAACGATGCCTATTGTAAAACCATATACAATTGCTTTTGTAAGGGAAGTAAAAATATCAAGAAATGAAATTTTCTCAAATGCCTGCTCAAAAAATGAAACAAAACTGGTCATTTCGTTGGTATGCACATTAAGATACGAGCCTAACATAGCTACAAAACCTGTATAACACACAAGAACAGGAATCGTAATTGTTGTTGCAAGAACGCGGCTGACTACCAGGAATTTAAAGGGATTAACAGCCGAAACTTCCATTGCATCTATCTGTTCGGTCACCTTCATCGAGCCTATTTCGGCACCTATATTCGACCCAACCTTACCTGCTGCAATCAAGGCAGTTACAAGCGGAGCAAGCGCTTTAATGATTGCTATAGCCACCAGCGATGGCAGCCACGAGGTAGCTCCAAAATCGGACAGCGACGGCCGGGATTGCTTGGTAAAAACCAAGCCGGTAATAAAACCTGTAAGCGAAATAAGCGGCAGAGAATTATAACCTATTTCGTAGCATTGCCTTATAATCTCTTTTCCTTCATACGGGGGAGTAAATACTTCTTTAAAAAACCTGATAACAAACTGTGAAGCGCTGTATAATCCGGTAAAAAACGTGTCTATCTTCCTGGTAATTACAAATTCTCTTGGTGGCTTTACATTCATATCCTTGTTGGTTATAACTTAATTGTAAACTGCGAAAGTACTGTATCAGTTCAATCTTTTGTATTTGCAGCTTCTCATTATTTAATGTATTTGAATCTTAAAAATTATATTTTGCACGCAAAGCTATTGCAACTATAGTAATGTAAATAGTATTACCTGTAGTTATACCTTTTAAAGCAGGGAAAGTTTTATAAAAAAACAACAATAAGAAAAGAAAGTCGTTGCTGCGGGCGGATTTGAAATATAAATTGTACTAATTGGAGCTATGATTGTTTTTGTTGCAACAGGTAAAGAACTTTTTGTTGCAGTAAAACTTCTGCATGACAGGAAAAATTTTATTAAAATGAATGCTTGCCTTTCTTTCTTTATAGAAAAAAAATAATTTTTTTGAAAATAATTTGTTTTGTACTTATTGTTATTGCCTTACATATCATTCTCAAAATTTAAAAAAAAAAGCTCGAAAATGATTGTTGTCAGTATTTTTTAAGTACTTACCGAGGTATATTTAAAGAAACTATAAAAGCCTGTACTATAATTTTTTATTCAGTAATACCAACAGCAATTCCCTTTATTTTTGTGTAAACAAAAATAATTACTGCCTCCCCTTCCATATTAGACAACCCGATTGAATACCTGAAAGGAGTAGGGCCGTTTAAAGCTGATCTGCTGAAAAAAGAACTCAATATTTTTACCTTTGGCGATTTGCTCGAGCATTTTCCCCTTCGTCATATTGACAAAACTGCGATACATACAATTGCTGATATTTCGCCTGATACTGATTTTATACAAATAACCGGCGTAATTGAAGATGCAGCAATAATGGGTGAAAAAAGAAGCCGGCGATTGGTTGCACAGCTAAGAGACAAAACCGGCAGCCTGGAGCTGTGCTGGTTCCAGGGAATTAACTGGATTGAAAAAAACATTCACGCAGGTAAGCAATACCTTGTTTTTGGAAAGACAGGATTTTTTAACGGCAGGCCTCAAATAACACATCCCGAAATGGAACTGTGGTCTCCGGCTATGGCCGACGGTAAAAACTTTTTAGAACCTGTCTATCCGACCACAGAAAAATTAAAAGCAAAAGGGCTTAACGGAAAGCAGATAGGTAAACTTACCATGGCGCTGATGGAAATGCTTTCACCAAAAGAAATCCCCGAAAACCTGCCGGAAGAGATTATTTCAAAATTAAAATTATTGGCAAGGTTTACTGCATATTCTTCCATCCACTTTCCCAAAAGCAAGGAAGAGTATGAAAATGCCTTATACCGCCTGAAGTTTGAGGAATTTTTTATTTCACAAATCCGGTTAGGACTGACAAGGCTAAACAGGCACAAAAACAGCAGAGGAGCAGTATTTGAAAAAGTGGGAGAAATTTTTAATACTTTTTATAACCAATATCTCCCTTTCGAATTAACAGGCGCCCAAAAAAGGGTTTTAAAAGAAATACGTGCAGACACTTTCCGTGGAAAGCAAATGAACAGGTTGCTGCAGGGAGACGTAGGAAGCGGTAAGACAATTGTAGCATTGCTGACCATGTTGATTGCAGCGGATAATGGTTACCAAAGTTGCCTGATGGCTCCTACAGAAATCCTGGCTGCCCAGCATTTTAAAGGCTTAAGTGAATTATTGCAGGATATGCCTGTTAACATCAGGCTTTTTACGGGAAGCACAAAAAAAAAGGAACGGAGGCAAATACTGCAGCAGCTTGCTGACGGTTCGCTGCACATGATTACAGGCACACATGCGCTTATTGAAGATCCGGTTATATTTAAAAATCTTGGCTTATCTGTTATAGATGAACAGCACCGTTTTGGCGTAGCGCAAAGAGCCAAATTATGGGCAAAAGCAGCTATTCATCCGCATGTGCTGGTAATGACAGCTACACCTATTCCGCGTACACTTGCCATGACCGCTTATGGCGACCTGGATTATAGCGTGATGGATGAGCTGCCGCCGGGAAGGAAACCTGTAACCACTGTTCATCGAAATGAAATGCACCGTGTAAAGGTTATGGACTTTATACGCTCTGAAATTGATAAAGGGCGCCAGGCATACATTATTTTTCCATTGATAGAAGAAAGCGAGAAGCTCGATTACGAAAACCTGATGGATGGTTATGAGCACGTAAAAGCTTTTTTTCCCGAGCCTAAGTATTGGATAAGCATGTTGCACGGACGCCAGTCTTCTGACATAAAAGAAAGTAATATGCAACGTTTTGTGAAAGGGGACACTCAAATAATGGTAAGCACAACCGTAATAGAGGTAGGGGTAAATGTGCCGAATGCATCTATTATGGTCATTGAAAATGCAGAGAAATTTGGTTTGTCACAACTGCACCAGCTAAGAGGCCGGGTAGGCAGAGGAAGCGAAAAAAGTTATTGCATCCTGCTGACAAGCAAATTAAATAACGATGCCCGTGAAAGGATAAAAATTTTGTGCGCTACTAATGACGGTTTTAAAATTGCAGAAAAAGACCTGGAGCTTAGAGGTCCGGGCGATATTGAAGGTACCCGGCAAAGCGGTGCACTAAACTTTAAGCTTGCCAACCTGGTAAGTGATAAAGAAATACTCCACCTTGCAAAAAAAGAAGCCGAAAATTTGCTAAAGCAGGATGAAGATCTTTCTTCTGCGCAAAATTTGAATGTAAAAAATTATCTGCTCACGCAGAAAGGAAAAACTGTATGGAGTAAGATTTCCTGATATTTTACCAAAACTTTTTTTAACAATATATGATTTAATTGCGCTGTAGTTTTATTTCGTAGATTAGTTGTACCTTTTAAAAAAATTACCGGAATTGAAAAGATTTATTTCAATTGCTATCACAGTTGCTTTCTTTTTTAGCAATATAAAGTCCTTTTGTCAATATGCTAACCTTGAGTTTATTGAAAACAAAGGCCAATGGAACCAAAGCATAAAATTTAAGGGAGTTCTTAATAACGGCGCTTTTTTCCTACAGGAGAAAGGTTTCAGGGTTTTACAAAATAATCCTGAAGATCTTGAGGCTTTTGTCCATGGCAGTTTTCCCCACTCAACAAAAAAAGCAGCAGCTAAGTCAATAATTCCTGCTAAAGATCAAAATACTCATACCCTTCACTCTCACGTGTACGATGTTCAGTTTATAAATGCTGCAACTCCTGTTATTATTCCTGATAAGCCGCTTAGTACCTATAATAATTATTTTATTGGCAATGATCCTTCTAAATGGAAAGCTGATTGCCGTATTTACCAGGCCATCACTTACCAGAATGTTTATCCCGGAATTGATGTAAGATATTATACAAGCACCGGCCGCCTGAAATATGATATTATTGTACACCCCGGTGCAGATCTTTCGAAACTTGCCATGCAGTATGATGGAGTGGACGGATTGCAGGTAAAAAACGAACAATTAGTTATTAAGACTTCAGTAGGTGAAACACGGGAACTTGCTCCCTACGCCTACCAGGTGACCGGAGGCGTAAAAAAGGAAGTTGGATGCAGGTTTAAAGTCAGCGGTAAAACGGTACAGTTTGCAGCAGAAAGTTATTCAAAATCCTCTATTTTAATAATTGATCCGACTCTTGTTTTTTCAACCTTTACTGGCAGCAGCGCCGACAACTGGGGTTATACAGCAACATATGGCCCCGACGGCAGTTTCTATGCCGGAGGAATATCATTTAACGAGGGAGGTTCTTTCCCGACCAGTCCCGGCGCTTTTAGTACCACTTTTAATGGCGGTGCAAGAGACGAAGAAGGACTTCCGCCGTATGACATAGCCATAATGAAATTTAGCCCAAATGGTGCCAACCGCATCTATGCTACTTATCTTGGAGGAAACGGTAATGAGCAACCACATAGTCTGGTAGTAGATGCACAGGGTGAACTTGTGATAGGCGGACGGACCAATTCAGCTAATTATCCTACAACTGCTGATGATAAACCAAGCCCGGGTTATAATATAGTTCTTACGAAATTAAACGCCGCAGGGTCTGCCTTAATAGGCTCCCGGATAATTGGTGGCACCGGCAGTGATGGAGTAAATATCAAGCCAAAATATCCTCAGTCGCCGGGTGGAAGTATCCGAAGAAATTATGGTGACGATGCAAGAAGCGAGGTAATACTTGACAATGCAGGAGATGTATTGCTTGCTTCTAATACACAGTCAGGTGATTTTCCTGTTACTCCCGGAGCTTTTCAAAAAACATTTGGCGGTAAGCAGGACGGTGTGCTTATCAAAACAAGCCCCGATCTCAGCAGGATTATTTTCAGCACTTTTCTTGGTGGAAAAGGTAATGACGCTGCTTTTGTATTAGCTATTAATCCTGCTGACAATAATATATATGTCGGCGGTAATACTGATACCGCAGATTTGCCCGGTGATAAAACCAATGCTATATATCCAGCCTTTCAAGGCGGGATGACGGATGGTTTTGTTTCTATTATAAACCCTGCCGGAAGTGCTTTGTTAAAAACAACTTTTATCGGCACTGCAGGCAATGATATGTTGTATGGCATTCAATTCGATAAATTTAGTTTTCCATACATAATGGGAACAACAACGAGTGACACCTGGCCTGTAATAAATGCGTCTTTCTCACAAAGTAAAGGCAAGCAGTTTATTGCGAAGCTAAAACAGGATTTATCAGGATACGAGTATTCAACTGTTTTTGGCACCGGCACCAAAGAACCGAATATTTCGCCGGTCGCATTTCTTGTAGACAGGTGTGAAAATGTGTATGTGTCCGGCTGGGGAGGAGGAAAGGTCAGTGAAGGATATCCGAATACAGGAACTGCCGGCTTAACAGTAACAGCAGATGCAATACAATCATCAACAGATAACGCCGATTTTTACTTTTTTGTATTAGAAAGAAATGCCACACGACAGTTATATGGCAGCTTCTTTGGACAAAGCGGCGGTTTTGGAGAACATGTAGACGGGGGAACAAGCCGCTTCGACCGTAACGGAGTGATCTACCAGGCTATCTGTGCAAATTGCGGCCGCGATGTTGCTTTTCCTACAACTCCCGGTGTATGGTCACCTACAAACGGTGGAACCGGGTGCAATCTGGCAGCAATCAAAATAGCATTTAACCTTGCCGGTGTTGCAGGCAGCGTAAGGGCTTCTATTAACGGAATAGTACGTGATACATCAGGCTGTGTGCCTTTAAAAGTAGATTTTGCTGATACGCTTGCTTTAGGCAAAAGTTACATCTGGAATTTTGGAGACGGGTCGGCTGAAACGGTAACCACTGATCCAAAATTGAGTCATACTTTTAATGCAGTAGGCGATTACCTTGTACGACTTATATCTATTGACAGTTCAAAATGCAATATTGCAGACTCTGCCTATACGACCATCAGGGTGAGAAGCGACAAAGTTGTCATAGGTTTTACTCCTAAAAAATTGTTACCATGCGAATCTGCCAACTATGAGTTTGTTAATACTTCTTATGTCGCCTCTTCCGGCAGGGCATTTACCAATACCTCGTTTACGTGGGATTTTGGAGACAAAACGCCTCTTGTCGTCACAAACAATAACACAGTACCACACACATTTCCTGGAGTTGGAACATACAAGGTGAAATTGCTGCTGACTGACACAAGCTTTTGTAATGCGCCTGATTCTGCGGTAATTGATCTAAGAATAGCTGCAAATCTGAAAGCTCTGATTCAAACTCCTCCCAGCGGCTGTGCTCCTTATACTGCCATTATCGACAATATTTCCGAAGGCGGCCAGCAATTTTTCTGGGATTTTGGAGATGGTACCACCTCCACTACAACTGAAACAAGTTTTACGCATTTATATTCTATACCCGGAAACTATATCATAAAATTAAATGCAATAGACTCAGGAACCTGTAACACTACAGACTCAACCAATGCTGCGATTGTAGTTAGCGATAAACCAACAGCTTCTTATACCTATACACCAAATCCCCCGCAGGAAAATACTGCAGTTGACTTTTTAAACAGTTCAATCGGCGCTACCAGGTATGTATGGCAATTTGGTGATGGCGACACATTACGTACGGCCTCTCAGGCAAACGTTCAGCATATTTATAATTCAACAGGAACTTTCAATACGCTCCTTATCGCTTTAAACAACTTCGGGTGCGAGGATACCGCCCAGCAGATTATTGTGGCAAGAATAACACCTTTGCTCGATGTTCCGAATGCTTTTACACCTAACGGTGACGGAATAAATGATAAAGTGTTTGTTCGCGGATTTGGCATAACGAAGATGACCTGGAGAATTTATAACAGGTGGGGAGAAGCAGTTTTTGTAAGTGCCGACAAAACACAAGGCTGGGATGGAACATATAAAGGAAGCCTGCAGCCCAAAGAAGTTTACCATTATACTCTGGCAGTTCAATATACAGACAATTCCAAATCTGAGAAAAAAGGTGACATAACATTATTAAGATAATGAAAACAGAAGAGAATGAATCAGAAATTATTTAACCATTGCTTGCTTTTTATAATGATCTTCGGCTCGCAACTGCACACATCAGCCCAGGATCTTCATTTTTCACAATATTTCAACTCCCCTTTGCTGGTCAACCCGGCCAATACAGGTTTTATTCCTGACGGAGATCACCGGTTAGGAATTAATTACAGAAACCAATGGGCAAATCTTGGTGGCAATCCTTATAAAACTTTCAGCGTTTATGGTGACGGCCAGTTTTTTGGTAAAAGGTTTGAAAATGGCTGGATTGGCATTGGCGGGGCTTTATTGAGAGATGTGGCGGGCTCCGGTAATCTCACTACCACCCGTGCCTTCGGCTCAGTCGCCTATCACCAGGCTTTAGGTTTGGGCAGTCTAATTAGTGCAGGGTTTAATATAGGTTATATAAATAAGAGAATAGACTTTACGAAGCTGACTTTCGACAACCAGTGGAATGGTAAATTTTTTGATATTTCTGCCCCAAGTGGCGAACCTTTTGTTTCAAACCAGGTCAATTATTTCAGCCTGCAGGCAGGAATAAACTATGCTTATTATCCAAATGAAAATACGTATTTAAATGTTGGTTTCAGCGCTTCAAATATCAACAGGCCCAAAGAGTCTTTTTTTACCGACGGTTTGGTTGATACACGCCTTGCCACAAGATTAACCACTTTTCTTAACGGAAGTTTTCGCGCAAGTGATGCCTGGATTGTAAATCCTAATGCATATATCAGCAAAATGTCAACTGCGACCGAGATTGTAGCCGGAGGCACTGCACAACGTGACCTTGGCGGAAATGGAAATACGCAACTGATTATGGGCGCTTATTATCGTGTTAACGATGCAATTATTCCCGTTCTTGGCTTCCAGCAAAGCGGTTATAGATTTACATTTAGTTACGATGCTACCTCGTCTGCTTTAAAGAGTTATAACCAGGGACGCGGCGCTTACGAAATGTCAATCGTTAAACAGGGATTGATTGATAAATCAAAAGCTATAAAGTGCCCATCGGTAAGATTTTAAAATAAGTGAAAAAGGAAGAAAATAAAATAAAGGTTTTAATAGAGTTTTTGCAATTTTATGAAAAAGATTGTTTTTTGGTGAAAAAACTTGTAACTGCCAGGGCTTGTATAATTAGTAAAGAATTTTAACGCAGAGTGAACAGAGAAAATACAGGCAGAGAAACAAGCAGATAAAGAATAGAAATGATGGCAGAAAATCAAATTACAGAAGTAATCATTGGATGTGAAGAAAGGAATCAAAAATTAAGAAAAAGATCATAAACAATTATTAGCTCCGCTGTTCTTTGCGAAAACCCCTCTAAATTTTTCCGTTGAAAAAAAGATACGGGTAGTAACATTAACTTTATCAGAGGTTTAAAGAGTTAGAAACCGAAAGTTAAAAGTTTTGTTTCTAACTTTTCCAAATGGTGCTTTCTTACAACTTTATGTAATAGTTTCATAGTTTTCTTGTCGCGACAGAGAAACTTTATGGTTTTATGACGGATAGTATGGGTAATTATGATTGAGCTGCAATTGCCACGATCTTTATCAATTGCCACGACCTTCAGGTCGTGGATAAAGAATAATAAATATCAGGCTTTAGCCAAAGAAATAAAACAGAACATGCCATTGCACTAATAAAGTAGTGATACATTTCATTCGACGACGAAAAACTGTCTGCAGTCATTATTATTTACACCACGATTTACAAATGCTCATCATTTTATAGTGTTTTTGCTAAAGCCAATACCTGAATTTCTTATACAATATGCCCACGACCTAAAGGTCGTGGCAATTTTAACCCACCCAAATCGTCATAGAACCAATTTTACAAATACACATCCTGGTTAAACCAATAATCTATTCCGGCTGGTTTCAATAAAATAGCGAGCACATCAAACTGAATCCACTTCCAGCCGGGGTTTTGATGCTGGTATTGCTCAGCGGCGTCTTTCAGGTTTTTCATTTTTTGTTTGTTAATGCTTTCTTCAGGGTTACCAAACATAGTGCTGCGACGCGTTTTTACTTCTATAAAATGCAGCGTAACCCCTTTTTCTGCAATAATATCTACCTCTAAATGCCTGAAACGCCAGTTCTCCTGCCTGATGGTATAACCACGTTGCGTCAACCATTCCGCAGCTAATTTTTCACCTTCAAAACCTGTTTTATTGTGCTCTGCCATATTGTTATTATTTTCGGTCTTCCTCAAATTAAATAATTCCTGTGAAACATACAATTTTTAAGCTGCAAGGCAAGGTACAGCACTATGCATGGGGCGGTTACGAATTTATTCCGCAGTTATTGGGATTTGAAAATTACGACCATAAACCTTGTGCTGAATACTGGATGGGAGCACACCAGAGTGCTTCGGGAAAGCTCGAAACAGAACATGGCCTGCAGCCGTGGTACGATGTAATTCAGCAGGAACCATTGGAGCATTTGGGCGAAAGAGTATACCAGAAATTTGGTGAGTTGCCCTACCTTTTCAAAGTGCTGGATGTGAATGAAATGCTTTCCATACAGGTTCACCCAACGAGGGAGGAAGCCAAAAAAGGTTTTGAAAGAGAGGAAGCGGCAGGTGTGCCTGTTAATGCGCCTCATCGCAATTATAAAGACAAGAACCACAAGCCGGAAGTAATGATCGCTTTAGGTGAATTCTGGTTGCTGCATGGTTTTAAAAAAGAGGGAGAACTGCTGAAGGTACTGCAGTCGGTTCCTGAGTTTAATTATTTAAATGAAGTTTTTTCGAATCAAAGTTATTACGGTTTATATAAGACCGTAATGGAAATGCCGCAGCACGAGGCGGACAAATTGTTGTTGCCGTTAATAAAGCGGGAAATGAATGCACTTCATACCAAAGACCAACCCGGTTACTGGGTATCGAAACTCTATAATGGCCAAATACCAGGTGAAAATACAGACAAAGGAATATTTTCCATTTATTTCTTCAATATTGTCGGCCTGAAAGAAGGTGAAGCAATTTTTCAGGGAGCCGGCGTGCCGCACGCTTATCTTGAAGGACAAAATATAGAGCTGATGGCTAACAGCGACAATGTGCTTCGCGGCGGATTGACGCTAAAACATGTTGATGTGCCCGAACTGCTCAGGCATATCGTTTTTGAAGGTATAGAGCCAAACATACTTAGCGGAAATATATCAGGAAATGAAATAGCATATCCTTTACCGGCAGAAGATTTTGGAATCAGCACGATAAAACTTCAAAACGGTCGTGAATATCTTTCTGCAAGTAACGCTGCCGAAATTTTTCTTGTATATAAAGGAGAGGTAAGCTGCGACCACCTTACCTGCAAAAAAGGAGAAGTTTTTGTTGTATTGGCTGATACAGAATATACTATTCGTGGTATTGAAGACGCGGTTTTGTATAAAGCTTTTGTACCGGCTTAGCATATAAATTTTTATAAAACTTTTCTTGTTGGGATGAGTTTAAAACAAAGATTGAAAAATTAGCTATTTTTGTCTTTTTAAGAACGTATAAAATGAACAAACAAAACAATACATTAATTCTTCCTGCAGCTTTACTGATTGTTGCCGCTGCTTTTACGAGATTATTTCCTCACTATCCAAACTTTACTGCTATCGGTGCGATGGCTATTTTCGGAGGTTCTGTTGTCAAAGACAAAAAGCTTTCTTTCCTGCTTCCTTTAGGGGCATTGTTTTTGTCTGATGTCTGCCTGCAGCTATTTACGTCTACAAAAGGTTTTTATGGTATAAGCCAGTTTTTTGTATATGCAGCCTTTCTCATCATTACTGCACTTGCCGGATTTATGCAAAAAAGGTCTGTTGCCAATATTGCGTTAGCTGCTGTCTGGAGCGGCGCTGTTTTCTTTATTCTTTCAAACTTTGGTGTCTGGCTCAGCAGCGATTTTTATCCTAAAACAATGGCAGGATTAGGTGCATGTTACTGGGCGTCCATTCCTTTTTACAAAAATGAATTTTTTGGCAATTTTGTATTAAATTCAATTATGGGAACGGTCTTTTATTCAGCTATATTATTTGGCGCTTACGCAATGTTTGAAAGAAAAGTAACTACGCGGAAAGTAATTGCTTAAAAATGTTTTTTAAATGTTCTTCAAAAAAGTCCTGCCTTTTGGAGGGATTTTTTTTATTACTGATAAAATGTTCCTTTATGTTTACTTTTTCATTTTAAACTTCTATGATAGAATGAAAAGGAGTGTTATAAGTTAGAAACAAAAAAACTTTTCCGTTTTTGTTATTTGCAATGTTAAGGAATTGGCATTACAAATGTTAATAAGGCTAATTTGTTTTATAACATATTCAAAAGCTTTATTAGTTAACATTAAGCCCCAATATTGCAAATACCCGTGTATGTGCAGTTAAAACTCACTTTGAAATTTTTACAGGTTCCCATTTAGTCTTAAGCTTTATAAGTTTAGGTAATGGTCCTAATGAAGCCGAACTAAATCTTTTCAGTTCATTAACATACATCGCAAGCTCTAATGTATCTATTTGTTTAACATGTGGAGTCCTTACTAATGTATCAAGTGCCGTGCTCAACTTGTTTATTTTATTAGGGCTCCCTGATTGAACAAATATTATCTTCTTTTGATTATTACTTTTTATTCTATAGTCCAAGCAATATGTAAGTCCGTCATAAAAAGAATTTTGAAGTGTCTGAGATTTGTAATCAGTTTGGAAAGTGTCAACACTAAAAGTTTTGTCAATGAGTTTACTAATTGTATCATTGATAATACCTTTGAAATACTTTGGTTTACTCATAAAGCTATCCTTTAACATTAAATTGAATTGTCCATTTTTTTGAATATCCACATAATAATCTAAATAAAATTCCCATTGTCTGGTATTGTAATACCACGAATAAGCAGAGTATTTTAAATCCTCTGTCACCAAAGAAATAAGTTGTTTAGATTGCTTAGGTTGTTCTGATTGTTGACAAGCTACAATTTCAATTAATAATGATATTGCTATGAAGGTTCTCATTTATTGCACACTACCTAATAATTTGCGTACTTTTAAAAGCAACATAATTTCTATTTCAATTAAAAACCAAATCATCCCCACCAAAAAGCAGCAGCTATCAAACAATAAAGTCCAATCAAAGCTACACCTTCAAGCCAGATTGACTCACCATCAAACACAATAAATGCGCTTACAATTACAGCTAATGCAAAACAGGCAAGCAGCATAGGCGTAAGTACAAAAGATAAGATTGCACCACCCAGGAAGAAAGAAAGCAGCACCAGCAGCGGAAACAATGCCAGCGCTATCTGGAGAGAACTGTTCAATATTACACTTATTGCATAATCTGCCTGGTTGCGGTAGGCAAGCTGAATGCCGACAAGATTTTCAATCGCATTGCCTGCTATGGCAACAATTACAAGGCCTGCAAATGTATCATTGATACCAAGTGTTTTCATTGCCGGCGTAAGAGCTTCTACAAACCAATCAGACACAAAAGCAGCGCCAACACCTGCAAGTGCAAGCACGGTAAGAGTCAGGCCGAGCGACCATGCAGCATGAGGCTTTTCTTTATCCGTTTTAGCCGAAACAACTGCTTTGTCGCCTTTTATAGAAAAATAAAGACTTGCGCCAAAAATGATAAGTAATACAATGGCAACAAAAATATCCAAGGCATTAATATGAGCTTCTGCGGAAGTATGTAATAGATGCGTCAGGGTGGGAATAGCCAAAGCCGCGAAAGCAAGTATCATCAAAGTGGCAATCATTCGTGGCGGCTCTGATTTAAAACGCTGTGTGCCATTTTTAAGACCACCAATGAATATCGCCAGCCCAAACACCAGCAGAGAATTACCTAAAATAGAGCCGATCAGAGCGGCCTGCACTACTTTGTCAAGCCCTGCACGAAGTGCAAAAATGCAAACAAATAATTCGGGAAGATTTCCGAGAGCAGATTGTAAAATACCTGTAGCGCCAGGGCCCATCCGGCTCCCGAGCTGTTCGGTAGCATCACCAACAATCATGGCCAGCATTGCAAGCGCTGCTGCAGTTATTATAAACGAAATAACTGCATTGGCATGGGTATAATGCAAAAAACCTGCAATAGCGGTAACGATAACTGCACCAACAATTATTGTTTTTTCCTTTTTATCCATTAATATTACTTATATAAAATAACGCTGAGGCAAAAGAGCCACTTATTTTACAGGTGGGTTAATCATAATATGTGCTGCATGTGTCCCTGGGTCCATCATCCATGGCATGCCAGGCGCTTCTGGTTTCAGAGGCAATCCTGTGGTTTGGGGAGTGGCATAAGGAATATAAATAACTGACCTTAAGTAGCCTTTTTTTACCTCTCCGGTTGCATCATTATAATCTTCTTTGGAGGCAGAATAGACGAACAATGTTGTGGGTTGTTTCGGCATTTGGAGCTTACCTGATTTCGCCTCTTTTTCCCGCGCAGCAAATATTTCCTCAAAAGTTTTCTTCTGTTTTCTTAATTCACGGCCACGCTGCATAAAAGGCTCCAGATCTTTATGATAACAGGCGACAGAGAAGCCGGGCTGGTCAGGATCGTCGGCCAGGCAGATGAGCTCGTTGGTGCCTTTTCGCAACAGTATAAATTCTTTTGCATCAGAATAACCGTACACGGCAGCGCTGTCCTTTTTTTCTTCGGGAGCGCTAAGCAAAGCCATCTTTATTTGCATTTCTTTCGGCAGCACTTTATTTTGCGCAAAAGTGCAAAAGGTATTCAGAGACAGAATAAGTAGTAATAAAGATTTTTGCATAAGGCTTGTTTTTGAAGTATGGTTAGAAAATAAACAGAGGCGCAAATTAGTAAAAATCTTATGGAATAGTAAATGAGTTTTAATTAAAATAAATAGTAAAAGTATTTTTTGAATGCTGCTGCAACATCTTATTCCATCAATAATTCAAGATTGTTTTTTTTCGGTTTTAATATAAAACTCATTTAAATTGTATTTGATTACTTTGCTTTGCATTACCTTTTTAATTGAAAAGAAGTTATTGAAGTTTTATGCTTTCAGACAATATATTTTTAGGAATTGAAATTGGCGGAACCAAACTTCAATTATCAGCAGTTAATTCGTCAGGAGTAATTGAGGAAAACATTTATTATACGATTAATCCGGCAAAAGGCGCTGCGAACATTCAGGCACAAGTAAGTGAGGGCATCAGGAAACTTCATTCTTATAATGATATTGCAGCTACCGGCGTAGGATTTGGTGGTCCGGTTAATTGGAAAACCGGGTCTGTATATGTGTCTCACCAGGTGAGCGGCTGGGATAACTTTAATATGAAAGAATGGTTGGAACGGTTAACACAAAAGCCGGCAGCAGTCGAAAACGATGCAAATGCGGCTGCATTGGCAGAGTCGGTATATGGTTGTGGCAAAGGATATGAAAGAGTATTTTATATCACTATCGGAAGCGGAATTGGAGGCGGAATGGTAGTAAATGGTGAAATCTATCATGGAAAAACACCCGGTGAAGCAGAAATTGGTCATCTTCGCTTAGATAAAAAAGGAAGTACTTTAGAATCAGAATGCGCCGGATGGGCAGTAAATAAAAAAATCAGAAATTATTTTCAGCAATATCCCAACTGTATGATGGCACAGTTGGCAGCAAACAATCCGGCACCGGAAGCGACTTTTTTGAAACCCGCCTTAGAACAGAAAGATGAGGTTGCGAAAGGATTAATTGGAGAAATTGCTGATAATTTAGCCTTTGCTCTTTCACATGCAGTGCATCTTTTTCATCCTGATGTGATTGTTATCGGCGGAGGTTTGTCTTTATTGAAAGAGCATTTACAAATACCTGTTGCTGAAAGATTGCCGGGTTATATCATGAAAGCATTTTTACCAATACCGCAAGTTCAGATTGCGGCTTTAGGCGAAAGCGTAGTGCCGTTAGGAGCTGCGGAACTAGCAAAAACATATTGGATAAATATAAAAAAAAGAAATTCTTCGCAGTAAAAACACATTTATGAAAGATTACCTGGAAAATTATATTTTGGAACAAAAATCAGCTTTAGAATCTATATCTGTTGACGCTGTGGAAAGCTTGATCAACATTTTTAAAAAAGCATTGAAGGAGGACAGGCAGATTTTTGCATTTGCTAATGGCGGAAGCTCATCAAATGCTTCACATTTTATTACAGATCTTGGCAAGAGCTCATCAGATAATGCTTACCGTCGTTTCCGCTGTCTTTCTTTAAATGAAAACCTTGGCTGGATCACTGCTATTGGAAATGATTATGCTTATGAAGATATTTACCTGAGACAATTAGAAAACTATGTCCGCCCTGGTGATATCGTAATGGTTTTAAGCGTAAGCGGCAATTCTCCAAACCTGGTGAAAGCAATTGAATACTGTAAAAAACAAAATGTATACACAATTGCTTTATTAGGAGCTAAAAAAGGTAAGCTTGCAGAATTAGCAGATAAATCTCTTATTATCAATTCAACTCACTACGGCCGGGTTGAAGATTGCCACATGCACATCTGCCACATGATTTGTTATGCCTTTATTGAAAGACCGGAATTGCAGCAGCAATAAGTATACAGGTAAAATGTATGATTCGCATTGGGTTTCACTGGTCTTATTATAAATGGTTGAAATTACTTTCCTTTATTTGCATTTCATTTACGCTTATGACCGGAAAAATTATCATTATTACAGCTCCGTCAGGAGCAGGAAAAACAAGCATAACACGATATTTATTAAACAAATACCCGCAACTTACTTTTTCGGTCAGCGCTGCTACGAGAGAGGCGAGAAAAGACGAAAAAAATGGCGTGGATTACTATTTTATAAGTCTTGAGGCGTTTCAGGAGAAAATAAAAAACAACGAGTTTATAGAATGGGAAATGGTGTATGAGGGCAAATATTATGGCACATTAAAAAGCGAAATGGAAAGAATATGGTCTGAAGGAAAAACGCCGATTCTTGACATTGATGTCAAAGGAGCGATACATGTGCAGCAACAGTTTCCGGATACTTCACTTTCAATATTTGTTTTGCCGCCTTCTCTGGAAGAATTAAAAAACAGGCTGAAAGTAAGAGGAACAGAAAATCTTGAAAACATTGCCACCAGGCTTAATAAAGCGACGTATGAATTATCTTTCAGCCATTCTTTCAATAAAGCCATTATAAATGATAAATTAGAAGAAGCCTGTGCAGAAACTGAAGCGGTGATTAAAGAGTTTATAAATTTGTAAAAAACACTCAAAAAAAGATTAAAAGGAAATACTGAGATTAAACATTTTTATGGTTAACTGTCCGTTTCCTTCACCTAAAGACTGATAAATTTTATTTTCTAAAATAAAACCTTCGCACCATTTTGTCTGCGGGTCAATCAGCCAATATTCTTTTACGCCTGCAGCTTCATACATGTTTTTCTTTTCAGTCATATCGTATTTTTCATTTCCTTTTGATAAAACTTCAATAACTAAATCAGGAGCGCCCATTATTCCTTTTTTCCAATCAATTATTCCTGATCTGTCTTTAGATATGAAAATAATGTCAGGCTGAAAAACATTTTTATCGTTCAGATAAACATCAATTGGAGAATAAAAGACTTTTCCCAACTTCTGCTTTTTAGCAATTTTGGACATCTTTTCATAAATTATTCCTGATGTTGATTGATGATAAGGGGTGGGGGCAGGCGACATGATTAAAGTATCATTTATAAGCTGACAAAAAGTTCCTTCCGGCATAAATCCGAATGCTTCTATTCCGGTTCTGGGAGGTTTTATGTATGTTTCCATAAAAGTAAATTCTGATGAATACAATTATTGACAATTTTATTAAAAAACAATAGAAAGCTGAAACATCTGAATAGTTAACTGCCCGCTTCCTTCTCCTAAAGATTTATAAGTTTTATTTTCTAAAACGAAGCCTTCGCACCATTTAGTCTACGGATCAATCAGCCAAAATTCATTCACACCAAACTGTTCGTATATTTTTTTTTTATTTAAGTCAATATTTTTATTTCCTTTAGAAAGTATCTCAACAACCAACTGCGGTGCGCCCATTATTTCTTTATTCCAATTAATGATAGGTAATTTTTCCTTAGAAATAAATACAATATCCGGCTGAAAAACGTTGGTTTCATTTAAATAAACATCAATAGGAGAAAAGAAAACTTCCCCTAAATCCTTCATTTCAACTAATCTCTCTATGGCTTTGACTATCTGTTTAGAAAAGTGCGGACGCCTTGGGGTAGGTGCAGGTGACATAATTAAAACATCGTTTATAAGTTGACATAATGTGCCTTCAGGCATCAGCTTAAAAGCCTCCATCCCTGTCCTCGGTGGTTTTACCATTGTTTCCATAACACTAATTTACATAAACTATTTAAAAGATTACCTTGTTACTTTTTTAAATAAGCATCAAATCATTCGCTATGTCCTTTCAAAATAAAACTGTATTTATTACCGGCGCCAGCCGCGGCATTGGAAAAGCTATTGCACTGAGGCTTGCTGCGGAAGGCGCTAATATTGTTATTGCTGCTAAAAGCATAGAAGAAAATCCAAAGCTTGGCGGAACGATTTACAGTGCTGCACAGGAAATAGAAGAAGCGGGTGGTGAAGCATTGCCGGTTCAATGTGATATACGTGATGAAATACAAATTCAACATGCAGTAGAAAAGGCGGTAGAAAAGTTCGGTGGAATTGACATTTTAATTAATAATGCTTCAGCTATTTCTTTAACCCCGACAGAGCAAACAGATACGAAACGTTTCGATCTGATGCATGATATAAATGTAAGAGGTACTTTTTTTGTCAGCAAGGCTTGTATTGCATATTTGAAAAAAGGAAATAATGCACATATTCTCAATTTATCTCCGCCCCTCAATCTTAATAATAAATGGTTTGGTGCACATGCTGCCTACACTATCAGCAAGTACAATATGACAATGATTGCATTAGGACTTGCAGCAGAATTAAAAAAATACAGTATAGCAGCAAACACGCTCTGGCCAAAAACAACAATCGCAACTGCTGCAGTTAAAAATATATTAGGAGGAGATGCATTAATGAAAATGAGTCGTAAGCCGGAAATAATGGCTGATGCTGCTTTTTATATTCTTCAAAAACCAGCAAATGAATGCACAGGCAATACTTTTATTGACGAAGATGTTTTAACTGCAGAAGGAATTACAGAATTTGACAAATATGCAATAACCCCTGGAGGAAGATTGTACAAAGATTTGTTTTTATAATAAAGCGTATAGTTATTAATTTCTTTTGAACCACGAGTCACAGCGACAGGGAGAAACACAGAGGTGCATTATTCTCTGTGCAACTCTGTGTCGTAACTGTCTCTGTGGTTCAAAATACTCCTGATCATTTTTGCCTCACCCATACACCAGAAATTCTATTCAACTTTTTCTTCATTTTCCATCTTCTCCGGCCTCATTTGCGGAAACAACAATACATCCTGTATAGAAGGTTGATTGGTCAGTAACATACACAGTCTGTCAATACCTATACCAATACCGGCTGTTGGCGGCATGCCATATTCCAAGGCACGAAGAAAATCATAATCTATAAACATCGCTTCATCATCTCCTCTTTCCATTAGTTGCGCCTGTTCCTCAAAACGTTCACGCTGGTCAAGGGGATCATTTAACTCAGTGTAGGCATTAGCAATTTCTTTTCCGTTTATTATCAATTCAAAACGTTCTACAAGTCCGGCTTTGCTGCGGTGCTTTTTAGTGAGCGGGCTCATTTCAACGGGGTAATCAATAATAAATGTGGGTTGTATATAATGCTCTTCGCATTTTTCTCCAAAAAGCTCGTCAATCAGCTTTCCCTTACCCATACTTGCATCACTTTTTAAGTGAAATTGTCTGCAAACTTCTCTCAACTGATTTTCATTCATTTCGCTTACATCAATATCGGCATGTTCTTTTATTGCATCGTAAATGCTGATGCGTTTATAAGGTGCTTTAAAATCAATTTCCCGGTCTCCGACTGTTGCTTTGGTTGTGTTATTAACAGCAAAGGCAGATTTCTCCATCAATTGCTCGGTAATATCCATCATCCATTCGTAATCTTTGAAGGAAGTATAAAATTCAAGAATGGTAAATTCAGGATTGTGCGTTCTGTCCATTCCTTCATTTCTGAAATTGCGGCTAAACTCGTACACCCAATCAAACCCGCCAACTATCAGTCGTTTTAAATAAAGCTCGTTTGCAATGCGCATATAAAAAGGAACATCCAGCGCATTGTGATGTGTGATAAAAGGCTTTGCAGCCGCGCCTCCGGGAATGCTTTGCAGCACAGGCGTATCCACTTCCAGCGCACCATTTTTATTAAGAAATTCACGCATTGCATTCATCAGCTTTGTACGCTTAACAAATACTTCTTTTACCTGGGGATTTACTATCAGGTCGGCATATCGCTGGCGATAACGGAACTCCGGATCTGTAACGGCATCAAAAGTATGGCCTTCGGCTTCTTTGACAACAGGTAATGGTTTTAATGATTTTGCAAGCAAAGTAAACTCCTTCACATGTATAGAAGTTTCACCGGTCTTGGTAGTAAACACATATCCTTTCACCCCGATTATGTCACCTATATCAAGCAGCTTTTTCCAAACCTGGTCGTATAGCGTTTTGTCTTCACCGGTACATATTTCATCACGCTTTACATATATCTGTATTTTGCCTGTACTATCCTGGATGACAGCAAAAGAAGCCTTTCCCATATCACGCATACTCATTAAACGACCTGCAATGCATACATCAGCAAAACCCGCTTTATTTTCTTCACCCTTGTAATGATCTTTTATATAAACTGAAGTTGTATTAACCGGGTACAAAGGCGCAGGAAAAGGATTAATTCCTAATTTTTGAAGCCCTGATAATTTTTCACGCCGTATAAGTTCCTGCTCACTCAAATGCTGAGACATAATGATTAAAGTATTTTGAAGAAGCGCAAAATTAGGGATTTAAGAACGTAAAGAAGTTTTAGAAAAGTGTCCTGAAAACGTTTCAAAGAGTATTCAAAATTAATTTACCATTTTTGTTCGTCTCCAAACTATTATTTACCGTAAAATATTTCGCGGCACCCATTTTTTATAATGGTCTGTCTATGATCATTTTGGCGATGATTTCTCCGGCAGGTACATCTCCTGCTTTATTAAATTCAATCGCTTTTATCCATACAGGTAATGAGGGACTTAAGTATAAAATACTAAAAGCATCAGCTATATAAAAAGTTTGTCTTTGTTTTGCCCTCTTTCTGCCTGATCCTGCAATATAATGATTACGATAATAATGATAAAATCAGCCAACCCATTAGTCTTAATTCCAATTACAATGCCTCTTATCTGCTATGCCTGCGCAGTCGGCCCGCCAAAATTTAAGGGAATTTCTACTTGTTCCAGGTCTTGTATAGGACCGTTTGCCGCTTCGTAACGCGTTACATTATCTTCAAGCGCTCTTAAAAAACGCTTTGCGTGCATTGGCGTAAAAATAATCCTGCTCTTTACTTTGCTCTTTGGGGTGCCAGGCATTACATTTACGAAGTCAATTACAAATTCTGCATGGCTATGTGTAATGATCGCTAGATTGGCATAAGTTCCTTCGGCTACTTCTTCTGAAATCTCTATATTCAACTGACTGGGCGGCTGATCGGGCATATTGCAATTTTTTACAAAAATAACAGAAAACAAACGCAAAGGCATTATTCAAATAAAAAGGTTAAGCGTTAAATAAGTTGTGCCACACCTTCGAGGTGTGGCACAACTTATTTAAAAACCCTAAAAGTCAAAATCCCTTCTGGCCATATTCCATCTGAAACCTAATGAGAATACAGTAGCTGGTGTATTTGCGCCACTTGCCACTTTATATGTTCTATGCTGCAGGTTGGCGTCTATAAAAAGATTTTCTCTCACCTCATATGAAGCAAGAAAAGAAGTGTTTAATGACTTTACTTTATCACCATCACCAACGGAAAAACCATAATCTTTGACCCTGGTAGTGTACGAACGGAAAATATTGCTGCCATAATTTAAACCAAAAAGATCGAGTCCCTGGTAATAATATATAGCTTTGGCCTGCAGGTACAACTTAGCCAATGGCTGGTATTTCACTATGGCGATACGCTCCTGAAAGCTTGCCCCAAGCGGATGAGCAAATGGCTGGTTGAAATGTGTATAGTCAGACAAAGAGTCAAAATGAGAATAGGTGAATGGCCTTACCATGTTGCTCTCGAGCTGCACATCCAGGTTAGGAATGCCAAACGCATCAGGATATTTGAGGCCGATCTGGTACCCATATTTGTTGGCCCACCATCCTGTATTTTTTACCAGTTCATTCAGCTTAAATTCATCAAGCAACAACTGCCCGTATACCTGTACTTTCTTTTTTATATTTGCTTTTATGTTCAGACCTACAACTGCATTGTCTTTGCTGCCGATGTCACTTTCTGCTGAGCGCAGAAATAAAACCGGGTTTAAATATTGAAAATCGAAATGGTCTTTTCTTCCAAACATCACTGCATCAAATACTCCCACATTCAGCCAATTTGTTGCATTCAGGCTCAGGTAATTCATTCTGAAATATTTTCGCGACACTAATTCATTACCCAATACCCTTGGGCCATCGGGAATCAATTCCATAAATAAATTTTCATAATTAAACTTCCATATTCTTGTATTAATTTTTAAAAACAAAGCATTTCCCGAAAAATCACTTAAAAACAAACTGCGGTAGCCGTCGCCGATAAAATTTTTATCGTAGCCCAACTGTATATCAATGTATTTAGACGCATTAAAACTAACTGAACCTCTGCCGTCAAAATAATCTACACCGCCTGCTGATTTAAAATCTTTATAAAAGCGTGCGCCCGGCACTGCCGAGTGAGCGGCAATCCATTGCTGTACATACAGCGGGTCACGCTCCTGGTTGTCTGTCAGGTAAAAATCAAAAGCTACTTTCCGGCCGATCATACCACGAAGGGTTATGCCCCTGCTGTTATAAAAAAGTTTTTGCGAATTACCTTTTTCAAACATTTGCTGGTATTGAATTACAGGATTTACTGCAAGAAAAAAATCATTGGTATTAACCTCATACAGATTTCCTTTTGTTTTATAAAAAGTATTAAAAATGTGTTTCTTACTATTGTACGAATCTCTTGGTTTTGACCATTCGCTGTTATTCATCAAAAAGCTTTGAATATTGTATTTATCAATAGCTGTAAGGTTTAATGATGCGGTGTCTCCTGCTGACATAAGACTGTCAATATCTTCCACTTCTTTGGTTACAAGCCGGCGATTGTATGGTTTTATCGTGGAGTAATTAAGGTTTGCATTTCCTGTTTTAATTTCGAGCCTGTCTAACAATTTATAATCTTTGGAGCCAAGAGGCAAATAAGAGCTTTGAGAAAAAGAAGCAAATGGTAATAATAAAAAAGCAAGCGTGCGGACGATTTTAATAATTTGCATGAAGATTCCTGGTTTTGTAATAAGTTCCTTATATGAATTATATAATAAAAGATATCAGAATTGTAAACGAAGGTAAAACTTTAGCAGGTGATGTATTAATAAAAAACGGTTTTATAGATAAAATCGCTGCTAATATAGAAGCAAAGGAAAAAGTGACAGAAATCATTGGAAGCGGCAAATTTTTGCTGCCCGGCGCTATTGATGACCAGGTGCATTTCAGAGAACCGGGGCTGACTTATAAAGCAACTATTTACTCCGAATCAAAAGCAGCAGTGGCGGGCGGCGTCACCTCTTTTATGGAAATGCCCAATACTGTTCCGCCCGTTTTTACACAACAGCTTCTTGAAGATAAGTATGCCATTGCGGCAAATACTTCAGTTGCCAATTACTCATTTTACATGGGCACTGGTAATGATAATATCGAAGAAGTATTAAAAACAAATGATAAGAAAAATGAGGTCTGCGGCCTAAAAGTTTTTATGGGATCATCAACCGGAAATTTATTGGTTGATAATCCGCTAATGCTCGAAAAAGTATTTGGCGGAGTTGATCTGCTGATAGCCACACACTGCGAAGATGAAACAATCATAAAAAGGAACTTTGAAAGGCTGAAAAAGGAAAAAGGAATATTAGAGCCGTCAGACCATCCGCTGATAAGAGACGAAGAAGCATGTTTCGAATCTTCTTTCCGCGCAGTGCAATTTGCAAAAAAATATAATTCAAGACTGCACATCTTACACATCAGCACAGAGAGAGAACTTCAGTTGTTCAGCAATATGCTTCCTTTAAAAGAAAAAAGAATTACGGCAGAAGTTTGTGTACATCATTTACATTTTACAAGCGATGACTATACAAGATTAGAAAACCAGATAAAATGCAATCCGGCAATAAAAGCTCCTTTTAATAAACAAGCTTTGTGGAAAGGTCTGCTCGATAATAAACTTGATGTTATTGCCACAGATCACGCTCCGCACACCTGGAACGAAAAAAATGAACCATACGAAAAAGCGCACGCCGGTCTGCCGCTTGTGCAACATTCGCTGCTGCTGATGTTGCAGCATGTAAAAGAGGGAAAAATAAGCATTGAAAAAGTTGCAGAAAAAATGAGCCATGCCGTTGCTGACTGCTTTACAATTGACAGGCGCGGATATATAAAAGAAGGTTATTTTGCCGATCTGGTGATTGCAGATACAAACGCAGAAACGACTGTAAACAAAGAAAATATTCTATACAAATGCGCCTGGAGCCCTTTGGAAGGTTTTGAATTTGGCGCAAAAGTGACACACACTTTTGTAAACGGAAACCTGATTTATGGAAACGGGCAATGGAATGAGTCTGTAAAAGGAATGAGAATGAAATTTTTAAGATAAAACTGTTGCGGTAAATATTTTACCAAGAGACGCAGTACATTTATTAAGGCAGGAAACAAGAAAAATAACACATGCAGGCAGACAAAACGACCTTAAAAGATTTATCCATTTTTAACACTGAAGAAGAACAATCTGTTTTTCACCGTCTCGACTTCACCACTACCGTTGGCGGAAGAGAATGGCTGAGGCATCTGCTTGCAAACCCTTATAGCGACCTTGATAAAATACAGCAGACACAGCAAACGCTTCAGCTTATTCTTAAAAAACACCAGCAATGGCCATCGGTTATTACAAACGGAACCGTAATGGTTGTAGAAAAATTTTACGACACAGCCATTGATGAAATACCGAAAGACGCTAACGTTGCCAATAGTTTTTACTACAGAATTATCAAGTCGCAGGACTTCTCCCTGATCAAATTTTCTATTACGCATTTTATTGATTTCGCAATCGGGCTGCAGCAGATTATTGATTGTTTTGATAACGCAAACAATCCAAAGCTTTTGCAGGACATAATAAACCGTATAAAATACCTGACCGATAAACCTGTTATAAAAACAATGATGAGCCGGGACAGAAAACAAAAATTGTCTACTCAACATTATCTTCAGTTCGGGCATTATCTCAAATATCATTACAAAGAAAGAGCGCTTGAGCTCACGGACATCTACAGCCGGTTAGACGCTTACCACAGCATGGCAATGGCAGGTAAAAAATTAGATTTTTGTTTTCCTGAAATTAAAAAGGCTGACTCGCCTTTTATAAATGCTAAAAGCCTGTATCACCTGCTGGTTACCACGCCTGTAGCTTATAATCTTGAGCTGAACCAGCAACAAAATTTTTTGTTTCTTACCGGCGCTAACATGGCCGGCAAAAGCACTTTTATAAAAGCGGTCGGCGTTTCCGTTTATCTGGCTCACGTGGGCATGGGCGTGCCGGCAGAAAGTTTTGAGCTCAGTTTATTTGACGGCCTTCTGAGCAACATACAGGTAGAAGACAATATATCGCGGGGAGAAAGTTATTTTTTTAACGAAGTGCAACGGATAAAAAAAACAATCACCAAGATAAATGATGGCCGCAACTGGCTTATCCTGATTGATGAACTTTTTAAAGGAACCAATGTGCAGGACGCCATGAAATGCAGCACGGCAGTCATTGAAGGACTGCGTAAAATGAAAAATACCCTGTTTATTCTTTCTACACACCTATATGAAATTGGTGAAGGATTAAGGCAATATCCCAATATAAAATTTAATTACTTCGAAACGAAGATAGAAGGCGGACAATTAATTTTCAGCTACCAGCTAAAAGAAGGAATCAGCAACGACCGGCTTGGTTACCTCATTTTGAAAAGAGAAGGTGTGGTAGAAATGCTGGAAGATTTATAATAGAAGCTGCCGCGAAGACGCAAAGGCACAAAGTATTTTGCCTTAATCCAATGGAACTAATAAGACAGGTACCGAAGATTTTTCTATAATTGTTGAAACGGGGCTGTAGGCAAATGTTCTGTGCAGCAAGCTATGCTTATGATGCCCGATAATAAGCAAATCAATATTTAAATGAACGCATTCGTCTAAAATCGTTTCTGCTGTTGCCCCTTGTATGAGCAATCCCTCAGCCTGTATTCCTTTTTCTTTCAGTTTATCAGTATACTCCCGGATCATTTTGTGCTCTTTTTTTAATACTTCTGCCCTGTCATCCCTTATATATTGCGGACCGACTTCATAGCCAACGAAATCAGGATCAGGTGCAGCAATATGCATGACCCATACTTTTGAACCAAATTTCGGAGCCAGTTCCATAGCTTTATTTAAAAGAAGAATGTTCTTTTCATCAAAATCTACTGTTACCAATACATTTTTCATATTTGTTTAAATAAATTACCCCAATAAACGCTGTGATTGTATAAATACTTTAAACCAAAGATAGTTAAGCAGTTTTATTTTAATTTTAAAAGCTATAATTATTTAATAAATTAAAATGCTGTTTGTATTCCTGTTATTTTAATCTTAGAAACTTTTCGTCTTCGTGCCTTAGTGGCAAAAAAATACACTTACATTTGAAAAACCTTAACTATTGATGTATGAATGTGCTGCAGCTTCGCCATCTGAAAAAATATTATGCTACGCAAAAAGCCGTAGATGACATAAGTTTTTCTATAGAACAAGGAAGCATCTTCGGATTGCTTGGCCCCAACGGTGCAGGTAAAACTACTTTGCTGCGAATGATTACCGGCATTTTTTACCCTGATGAAGGAGAAATTCTTTTTAATGATAAAAAGTTCGATCCGCTTAATGACAACCTTTTTATCGGTTATATGCCTGAGGAAAGAGGATTGTATAAAAAAATGAAAATAGGTGAACAGGCTTTATACCTTGCCCGCTTGAAAGGATTGAGCAAAAGCGAAGCAATGGAAAAAATAAAATACTGGTTCATAAGATTGGGAATGGAAAGCTGGTGGAACAAAAAAGTAGAAGATTTAAGTAAAGGAATGAGCCAGAAGCTGCAGTTTGTTACTACCGTATTGCATGATCCGAAACTAATTATTTTAGACGAACCTTTCAGCGGGCTCGATCCTGTAAATGCCAATTTGATAAAAGACGAAATATTTGAGTTGGCAAAAAAGGGCAGCACCATCATCTTCAGCACACATCGCATGGAGCAGGTAGAAGAAATCTGTGACCATATTGTGCTCGTAAACCAGGGAAAAAAAATACTTGATGGCAGTGTTCAAAGCATCAAGCAGCAGTTTAAGGAAAACGTCTTTCGCATACAGGCTTCAAATCTTCCTGCTGATATACATCATTTTTCATTTGATATTGTAAAACGGCACAACAACCAGCTTACAGTAAAAATAAACGAAGCAAGCACCGGCAATGAAGTGCTGCAATATTTTATAAATGAAAAATCTTCGATAGAAGCATTTAACGAAATCCTTCCGTCACTAAATGAAGTTTTTATAAAACTGGTTGAAGGCACAAGAACTACCCGGCAGTTTCAAACAGTATCAGCGTAATTCGCCTTTACAAGGTCTAACAGTACGAGCATGAATAAAATATTTCTGATAATACAAAGAGAATACCTGACAAGAGTCCGCAATAAAATGTTTATTCTTTCTACCATTCTTACACCTTTGTTATTTGCAGCTTTAATTACAACGGTAACGGTGATCTCCATAAAAAATGTTGACCATGAAAAGGTAGCGGTAGCAGACAAAGGCCACCTGCTGAACGGTCATTTGGAAAATACAAAAGCCGTTACTTTCTCTTTTCCAACAGATGCAGACAGCAATAATTATATAGCAAAAGGTTATTCAGCTATTTTGTATACGCCCGCATTTGATAACAGCAGTTACCGGCTAATCTCTAAAAAGCAATTTGGACTGATAGCCGAAGGAGATATTGAAGAAAAAATTAATCAATCCGTAGAAAATAACCTGCTGAAGTCTAAATATAATATTGATGTACAGGAGCTTGAGGCTGAAAGAAAAAAAGCCGGCGCGGCACACTTAGACCAAACTTACAAGGAAGGATCAGAAGTAAAAAAAGGAAACAGCGGGCTCGCTTACGGCATTGGCTACGGCAGCGGAATCCTCATTTACATTACCCTTCTTATTTATGGTACGATGGTAATGCGCGGCGTTTCAGAAGAAAAAACAAACCGTATAGCAGAAGTAATGATTTCTTCTGTAAAACCTTTTCAACTGATGATAGGAAAAATTGTCGGCATCGGTGCAGTTGGCCTCACCCAGTTTTTCATCTGGATTATACTGCTTATTGGTTTAACATCTGCTGCAACAGCATTTTTGTCAAAAGAAACCATACAACAGGCACAGGAGTCAACCCAGCAAATGCCCGGCACCGGAGGAAGCTTGCAGGCTGCATCCGCGGGAGCAAACAAGTTTGATGATTTTAAAGATGTACTTTCAGAAGCAAACTGGTTTTTGATAATTGCGTGTTTTTTGTTTTACTTCTTATTTGGCTACCTGTTTTATGCCTCACTGTATGCAGCAGTCGGCAGCACGGTAAGCGAAGATGCGAACAGTGCGCAAAGCATGCAGTTTCCTATCACTATGCCCATTATTATTTCTATAATGATAATGATAAATGCCATTACAAATCCATCAGGCAGCCTTGCTACCTGGGCAAGTCTTATTCCTTTCTTCTCCCCCGTTGTTATGATGGCAAGAATCCCTTTTGGCGTACCGGGAACGGTGCCTTACTGGCAATTGATCTTGAGTATGCTGCTGTTGGTAACCAGCTTTTTAATAACAGCCTGGGTCAGTGCAAAAATATACCGCACAGGAATTCTTATGTACGGCAAAAAAGCAAGCTGGAGAGAGATGGGCAAATGGGCGTTCAGGAAAAATTGAAAGTGTAAAGCCCGTTGCTGGTATCTGGTATCTGGTAACTAATTCTTACTTGTACCGTGTAACAGTTTTTTCCCGCTTTTCTTCCTTTCTTTTACCATATCGTAACTGACCACAGCAGTCATTGCGTCTTTCAGAGCGATAGTTTCGTGCACATACTTTTCATAACCTTCCATTTCAAATGTTACAGTATAATTACCGGGCGCTAAATTGTTCATTGAATACATACCTTTGGAGTTTGTAAGAGCATACTTTTGTCCTTTGAAAGCGTTTGAGCTTACTGTTATAACTGCTTCGTGTAAAGGTGATTTGGTTTGTGCGTCTTTTATTACACCGCTTATAATTGCCTGTTTCTTTTGCTGGCCGGATGTAATAAAAAACAAAAAAGCCGGAAAAATAAATAGTAACCATTTTGTATATCTCATGGTGTTTTTACATTAAAATGTGCAACCAAACCACGCGGCTTCTATGCTTTTCAGCATCTTTATAAAGACTAAGGTGAAAGCAGGTTTTTTTCAAGCGGCAATAATTTTTAAAAAATTATTGATAAAATGAGCGAAATGATCAGTATGAATATAGTGCCAAACGAAACATCAAAATAAAATATCTTCTTATATTGCACGTTAATCTGTCAGCAGTCCTTTTCAATAAAATCAAATTATGTTTTCTTTACGGTTTACTATTATTCTTTTATTCATTCTTTTTATTCCTTTTTGCCTCCGGGCAATTTTGGGAATAGAACCCTACCCTGCTGTGCTCTTACCTTCCGGTGCAGGAAGCATAAAAAAAACCGGCGATCAGATAGTTTTCAATTATAAAAAACTTTTTGCATTGGATAACAAAGGAGAATGGACAAAAATAGATCCCAGCCGTCTTTTATATCCAATTCCCGTTCAATATTTACCAAACCTTACATCTAATAACTTTGGCTTTGATGTTGACTCTCCCCGGGTAAAGAGCAAGACGTTCAGGTTTTTAAAAATGTTTCACCTGACAAGTGAAAGGCCGAAAAGTGAAGAGGACATCAGGGAGGCCAAAAAATGGCTGAAGGAAAAACTCATCAGCCAACATTTAAACCCTTCCAGGATAAAGTTTGCTTCTTATACACAAATCATCTCAACCCGTACCGGAGCTGTTGTAGAAAATAACATAAAAAATGAAAAAATTGTTTCTCTGGATGAATAAGTTGAATGACGTATTTTGGTCGAGAGTATCAGAATCAACGAATTCAAATGTAAACTCTGTTTGCGTTTACCGGATTATTGCAGGTTTGTTTTTGTTGTGTATAAACTTTAAAAGTGTCTCCTGGATCGGGTATACGCCACAGGCCTTTTTTCAGCCTCCTGTCTTAAGCATTGCCAACCTTTTCCAGGGTTTTCCGCCTCCCGGCTTCTTTATAACAATGGACATTTTGTTAATTATATTATCAGTTTTTATTACAGCAGGAATCAAAACAAGAATTTCAGTCTTTATTTATATCATTATCAGCCTGACCGTATCTAATTTTCAATATTCCTTAGGTAAGATAGACCATGGCGTAATGTTGTCTGCTTTATTATTTTGCATGTCTTTTTCGGGGTGGGGGCGAGATCTGGCGGTAGTGCCTGATAAAATATGGAAAATTGACTCTGTTAAAAAAAGTCTGTCATTGTTAAGCGTACTGTTGTGTTTTGCTTTTTTTTCTGCGGGTTTTGAAAAAGCCTTAGCGTGGATAAATTTTGACTTAAATAAAAATGGCAGCGGCAGTTGGTTTTATATTGGCTATTATGTATTAGAAAGGCAACGGCTTTTGGCGCCTCTTTTTGCACATCTGCCCTTTTGGATTTTTAAAATAATGGATTTCCTTGCCGTTCCGTTCGAATTGTCGCCCTTATTTTTTTTACTTACTTCACAAAAGGCGTGGAGAATTTGGATATTAATTGCAAGCGCCTTTCACATAGGCAATACCTTAATTTTAAACATCAACTTTATCGGCCTCGCCATCGTTTACCTGGCGTTTATGGATTATACCGCATTGTTTTCTAAGATAAAATATTTAACTTCTTTAAAATCTGTAAAGATTGCGATGCTCTGTGCTTTAACTCTTATTGTTTTTTTCAGAATAAAAAATTCTTTCAGCTATATCCCAGTAAATACATCTCTTTTTAATCCGGATTCCCGCAGCAATTCTTTATATTACAGTATAGTATTATGGGTATTGATAATAGCATTTATATATAAAAATGCTTTTAAAAAAACCTATACCAGGTATACCAGAAGTTATAAGCAGGTTATTTGAATACAAGTTTTAAAAATTATAAAAATATTTTGGCTAAATCATTAAGCAAAAAGGATTTTGATGCGGTCGTTGTCGGGTCAGGGCCTAATGGATTATCTGCGGCAATTGCCATTCAACGAGCCGGGCTTTCAGTTTTACTGATAGAAGGCAAAAATGACATTGGGGGAGGATTGCGATCGGCTGCACTTACTTTGCCAGGCTACATTCACGATGTGTGCTCAGCCATACATCCTATGGCTGCCGGCTCTCCATTCTTTAAAACCCTTCCCCTTAAAGATCATGGATTGCAATTTATTAATCCTCCTTTCGCAGCGGCTCATCCTTTTGATGACGGCACCTCTGCTGTTTTGGAGGAATCAGTTGAAGAAACGTCCCGCTTCCTGGCAGAAGATAAATTCTCTTATCAAAAATTAATTAAACCGATAGTCAAAATCTGGCCAAAAATTGTTGACGACGTTCTGGCTCCTTTACATTTTCCCAAACATCCGGTTGATATGGCCTCTTTTGGTATTAACGCACTTACTTCTGCCAGCCAGCTTGTAAAAAAGTTTCGGGGAAAAGAAGCACGCGGATTGTGGGGCGGAATGGCTGCGCATTCTATCCAGCCATTAACAAACGTTACCACTTCAGCCATTGGCCTGGCTTTAATAACAACCGGTCACACAGGCGGATGGCCAATACCTTTGGGTGGCTCTGCAAAAATTGCCGGCGCGTTAGCGTCTTATTTTGTTTCACTCGGAGGAAAAATAGAAACTAATCTCTTTGTCCGTTCTCTTAAGCAATTGCCTTCTTCTCATGTTGTTTTATTTGATATTACGCCAAGGCAATTATTGCAGATAGCTGGTCACACTTTCTCACCATTATATAAATGGCAGTTGAAACGCTATCAATATGGTATGGGTGTTTTTAAAATAGACTGGGCGCTTGATGCACCTATTCCATTTACGGCCCTTAACTGCCGCAAAGCCGGAACCATCCATTTAGGAAATACATTCGAAGAAATCGCCGCTTCCGAACAACTAACTTCAGAAGGCAAACACCCTGAGCGTCCTTTTGTATTGCTGGCGCAGCAAAGCCTGTTTGACTCCTCAAGAGCTCCCGCAGGAAAGCATACAGCATGGGCTTATTGCCATGTGCCCAACGGATCGGAGGTTGACAGGACAGCAACAATTGAAAACCAGGTCGAACGGTTTGCACCGGGTTTTAAAGAGCGGATTTTAGCAAGGTCTGTGATGAATACGCACCAGATAGAAGAATATAATGAAAATTACGTAGGAGGAGATATTAACGGGGGAATTATTAATCTGCCACAACTTTTTACCAGGCCTGCTTTGCGCTTTTCACCCTACCGTACATCAGCAAAAGGCATGTACATTTGCTCTTCTTCCACCCCGCCAGGCGGGGGCGTGCACGGAATGTGCGGGTTTTACGCGGCAAAAAGGGCATTAAAAGATGTTTTTAATTTGCAATTAAAATTGCATTAAAGTGTATGTCCGATTGACAATTTTAATTCATTTTTACAATACGACCCTTTTCAGGAGTTCCCTAAAATTTTATTTTATGAAGATATCTGCCGAGCAAGTTTGCCGACAGGCGCACTTTATGCACTTTTCTATTGCAAAGGTTTAAACACGGACACTAAAGTATTCCAATATATTTTTGGAACCTGGTTGCCAAATACAAACGCTTACCTATTGGACGGCAGACCTCATTCTAAAATAACAGGAGAAAAATATAAAAATGGTGACCAAAATTCAGAAGAAGAAATATGGATACCAATCAAATCTGAAGAATAAAGCCAGCAACATTGGGTTTTGCATTATTGGGGCTGACGGTTGTAAAGGCTGCCATCCCCAAATACTGAACGATAAAACAATCTGAATGAACATTACCCAATTAATATAAATAAGATATTTTTGCGTTTTTAAAAACAGTACATGCAAAGAGATACATTGGTTTTTGATATTATTAATAAAGAGCTCGAACGTCAGCGGCACGGCATAGAACTGATTGCCTCCGAAAATTTTACCAGCCTGCAGGTAATGCAGGCAATGGGAACCGTAATGACAAATAAATATGCAGAAGGTTACCCCGGCAAACGTTATTACGGCGGGTGCCAGTTTGTAGACCAGGCAGAACAACTGGCCATTGACCGTTTAAAACAAATTTTTGATTGTGAGTACGCCAATGTGCAGCCGCACAGCGGAGCGCAGGCAAATGAGGCTTTAATGCAGGCTTCCTTACAGGTTGGTGATACTATTCTCGGCCTTGATTTAAGTATGGGCGGGCACCTTACACATGGCAGCCCGGTAAACTTCAGCGGCAAAATATACGAGGCGCATTTTTACGGTGTTACCCGCGATGAAGGTTTGGTGGATTATGATATGCTTGAAGCAAAAGCGAGGGAAGTTAAACCAAAAATGATCATCTGCGGCGCGAGTGCATACAGCCGCCAGTGGGACTATGCGAGGATAAGAAAAGTGGCAGATGAAGTTGGGGCTTTTGTATTTTGCGACATGGCTCACCCGGCAGGATTAATTGCCAAAGGATTGCTGAACTCACCTTTTGACTATTGTCATTTCGTTACCTCAACAACGCATAAGACTTTACGCGGACCCCGCGGAGGTGTTATTTTAATGAAAAAGGATTTTGAAAATCCGTTCGGACTAAAAGATACCAAAGGAAATACCCGTATGATGAGCAACCTGATTGATATGGCCGTCTTTCCGGGCACGCAAGGCGGGCCGCTCGAAAACATAATTGCTGCCAAGGCAGTTTCCTTTGGTGAAGTGCTGACGGATGAATTTACTGATTATGCGCGACAGATAATAGCTAACGCACAGGCAATGGCAAAAGCTTTTGTAGAAAAAGATTATCAACTGATAAGCGGCGGTACCGACAATCACCTGATGCTGATAGACCTCAGGAACAAAAATATGAGCGGCAAAAAGGCAGAGAACATTTTAGAAAAAGCAGATATAACAGTGAATAAGAATATGGTTCCCTTTGATGATAAAAGCGCATTTGTAACCAGCGGCATGCGTATTGGTGTACCCGCCATTACTACCAGAGGCATGAGAGAAGACCACATGCAGTGGATAGTTGATGCCATAGACAAGGTTTTAATGAACGCTGAAGATGAAAACATCATTACAGAAGTACGTAAACAGGTAAATGAATTAATGCATGAATTTCCTTTATACCCTGAATTGGGGTAAATAGTTTAATTGTTGAAGTTTAATTGTTTTATTGCTTAAAGATAGAGGAAAGAATAGAAGATAGAAATACAATTTATAAGTTATAGAAACAATTACATCACAAAACAACTATTCAACTAACAATTACACAACTAAACACCAAAAATGATACAAAGAGTGCAAACCATCTGGCTTTTACTTGCTGCTACTGCTGGTTTTCTCATAATCAGCGTTCCATTGTACGAAGGAACATTAGCAGGCCAGGCAATAAAAAAATATTTCGCTGATCAGAACTTTTTATTATTTGCTGCAGCCATCATTGCTGCTTTGTCAGCAGTAACAGCTGTTTTTCTTTTTAAAAATCGTTCTTTACAGATGAAGCTGGCAATTTTTGGAATTTTAGCATCAGTTGCATTTATTGCATTAGAAGTCTGGCAGGCCGAAAGCTTCAGTAAATCAGGCGGCATCTTAAAGCTCTCCTATCAATGGGGCGCCTTATTACCTATTGCAATGATTTTATTTTTTATTCTTGCAGCTGTAAATATCAGAAAAGATAACAAGCTGGTAAAAAGCTTAGACAGGTTAAGGTAAATTATCCGAAAAGTAAAATCTAAGTGAACACGTTTATAAAAAATATAACCATTAAAAAATACTAACCAAGGCTGTAGTATTACTTGAAATCATCCAATCAAAATGACTCACAGAGGCGTCCTTCTCCTTGCAGAAGGAACGAGGATAGACTATTGAAGTGGCACAATCAGAATGACTCACAGGGGCATCCTTCTCCTTTGGAGAAGGAACGAGGATGAGGTTCTATTCAAATACCAAACTTTTCTTTATTGTCACATCTTTACAAGTCAGCATAAAAGTATACGATCCTTTACGTATCCTCCGGTCTGTAACAATTGTTTTTACAGCCTTACTTCCGTTATGGTTTATAAAACCCGAATAAACCATAACGCCCTGATTATTGTAAAGGCTCACGATATATTTACCCTTCTTCATCTTACTCATCCCCAGGCTGATTGCATTGCTGGTTGAATAATCAGGAAATACTGCAAGAGAAGAACTTTCTTTAAATGCGGAATGTATTTTTGAAGCGCTTAGCAAAGGCAGCGTTCTTTTTGTTTTGAATAATATAGCAAACCTGTCACTTGCAAAAGAAGCCGTATCATTTGAAATGCTGAAGTGCAGTAAAGTGACTGATGAAAGATCAACCAAAGTTTCTGTATCGAGGTAACGATCTTTTATGACAGCTTTTACACCAGGGTTAAAATTGCTTCCCATCAATTGTAAATAATATGACTTTTGCCTGAATGTCCACATTTTCAGATGTAGCGTATCTCTTCCATGTATGCCTGGCTGGCCATCTATGCTCAAAAGAGTTCCCCTGCAGTTAATAGCAAGATTTTCATCGGGATTGGTAAATTTATATGAATCCTCATCGCCTACTAAGTACGAAAAATGGTCGTCAAATAAAGCTACTGCACCGTCTGCAGTGTTCTCACTGCCTTCATTGGTATTTAATAACAATTGAACAGATAACATAGGTCTTACCTGCGATTGGGCGTCAGCAAGAAAATGGAATGGCACAAATAATATAAGAAGTAAAAAAACTTTGAAATTGCTCCTGTTTAACGACCTCTTACCTGTAAAGAAGTTCATACTGTATTATTTTAGGTTCTTGCAGAATACGGGGAATATATTTCTAAACTTAGTTTTTTGGTAATTATTGCGAGCGCGCAAAATGATGGGTTTAATCTTTTGCCAATTTATTTATTAAGTCTTTTTAATGGCATTTGCTGCAGTAAGGGAATAATTATTCATAGCCGAATTTTTTCAATAAACTTATAAATAAGTTTATTATGAGTAAGTTTATTATGAAGGCAAAGGCCTGGAAAAGTTATTGTTATGAACAGTATTAATAAAAATCATAACAATCTCAGGAATAGAATCATGGTTCTATAATTTATTAGCTAAAAATACTTACTTCACGTTTTGATATGTGCAGGAAGTACAAAAAATCAGGGCTTTTATTTTTACAAAGTACGTAACGCTGCCGCTGCAAAGCCCCCGGTTGTTGCACAACAAGTTGTTCTTATGCAGTCTTTTTTATTAAATTCGGATACTCTGCTAAGATTTCCTCGGATAGTTGGGTTTCTTCCAGGCCTTCGTCGTTTTGTGCATTTGCTGCCTGAGCCTTTGTATTTTTAATGTCTCTTATCCATACATATCCTACCATTACTGCAGATGAGCTAAGTATGAAAGTGCACATACCATAAATAATTAGCATAAAAAGCTTTTATTTTGATAACGCCCCTGCTTTTATGTTATTGTTGGATTTTAAAAAAATATATTACCAGTGACGAAATTAAGATCACTAAAAATTGTGAAAGGTGAAATTAATCATAGAGTAGTTTCCCGATTTTTGAGCAAGGCTTTATCTTCAGTACATCTTCTTAAGCTATCACAAATGAATATTATGCTTAGTCTGTTTAGAAACGCATCCAAAAGTTTACAAGATTTTGCAGAATTATTACTATTTTCTGCTTTATAACAGATAAATGCAACATCTGTTTCCAGCCTATCCCAATCATCTCAAAAATCCCACCCTCCCAGTTCAGACAATAATTATTTTTTTTGTAAACAATATTTTATTAATATATTTATCGCCTCGTACAACTTAATTTATTCTTTTATCATCATTCAGTTGCGATGGTAAAGAAGAAATGATTTGAGAGTTTAATTATTAACAGAGTATCTGTTTCTAATAATTAATATTGCAGAAAATGCTATTATTGTCTGCATTTTTTAAAGTAACATTACTCCAATAACTTCTGAAATTCCTGTTGCTTCTTCCCAATTTTCTATCTGACGCCAGTTAGATAATGTTTTAATTTTTTTTTTTGTAACTCAACTATGGCTAAAACCATAGAACATCTTATTTCTGATGTAAGTGTTATCAATTTTAATTTATATACACCAATTGTTTCAATTATTTATTGTGTAAGATTTAGAATATGGAAAAAAATTTACCCTCTGTCAGTAACGGCAACACAAACGGGTGGAAGAAAAATATAATCTCTCTAAAAAAGTTAAGCCTCACATGTTTTGTAGGTGTTTTTGTGTTTTTGGTAGGGATGGTGCAAACATCCATTGGTCAGTCGCAAACTTTCAGCACTTCTGGTACATCTACATTTGCAGTTCCTGCCAGTGCTACAAGTGTAAAAGTTGAAGCTTGGGGTGCAGGTGGTGGTGGTGGAGTTGCTTCATCATTAAACAGGGCAGGCGGCGGTGGCGGGGCTTACGCTAGTAGTATTGTACCTGTAACACCAGGTTCTTCTTACCCAGTATCTGTTGGTGCAGGTGGTGGTGCAGGAGTTGCAGGAGGAAATTCAAGTTTTAATACAGCTTTTGTTGTTGCTATTGGTGGATCAGGTGCGTCAGGCAGTACGGGTGGTAACGGTGGTACTGGCAGTACAGGTACAATAAAATGGGCAGGAGGAAAAGGTGGTAACTCTAGTAGTGTAAATAAAGATGGCGGAGCAGGAGGTGGAGGTTCTGCTTTTACTACAGTTGACGGTAATCCAGGGGGTGTTGTAAGAAATAGTAGTTCCGGCGGAGCCGGCGGCACAGGCACAGGAAGTGGTGGAAATGGAGGAGCTAATGGAGCAAGTGGAGCAAGTGGAAATGTTCCTGGTGGTGGTGGTGGTGGAAAAGGTGATGGAAATTTTGGAACCTCTGGCTCGGGAGCGGCAGGCCAAGTTAAAATTTCATGGTCTACAATTATAAGTTTTACTCCGACAAGTGCTTGTGCAAATAGTGGAGCACCAGTAACAATAACAGGAACAAATCTTTCGGGTGCTACGGCAGTTACATTTAATGGTGTAAATGCTGCATCTTTTAGCGTAGTAAATTCAACAACTATAAGCGCGGTTTTACCGGCCTCTGCTACGACAGGGCTTATTGTAGTTACAACACCAAGCGGTACGGCAACAAGTACAACTTTTACTGTTAATCCCGTGCCAGCAACGGTAACAGTAAGTGGCAGTGGCACTTTTTGTGGCAGCGCTACCTTAACTGCATCTAATGGGTCAGATGGAACAATCTATTTTCAAGGTACTACCTCAAATGGAACCTCTACAACCACTCCGGCAACATCTCAAACTGTAACATCTTCTGGAACATATTATTTCAGAGCTCAATCTGCTGCTGGATGCTGGGGCAATCAGGGAAGCGCAACGGTAACAATTAATGCAGCACCAGCTATAACAATTCAACCTTCGACTGCAACTCAGACTGTTTGCCAAAATAGTCCGGCAACAGCTTTATCTGTAACTGCCACGGGTAATGGTTTAACTTATCAATGGTATCAAAATACTACAGCTTCAAACACCGGTGGCACTGCAATAACCGGTGCTACGGCAACAAGCTATGCATCATCAACATCAACATCAGGAATTTTATATTATTATGTAATCGTTAGTGGAACTTGTATACCTGCGGTAACAAGTAATCAATCAGGAGCTATAACTGTTAATGCTGCACCTGCTATAACCAGTCAACCTTCAACAACTCCTCAGAATGTTTGCCAAAATAACCCAGCAACTGCTTTATCTGTGACTGCAACAGGTGCTGGTTTGACTTATCAGTGGTATAAAAATACGACATCCTCTAATACTGGAGGTACTTTAATCACTGGTGCTACAACAGCAAGTTATACTCCTGTAACATCAGCTACAGGTACTTTATATTATTATGTAGTTGTTAGCGGAACTTGTACACCTGCTGTAACCAGTAATCCCTCAGGAGCTATAACAGTTAATGCTCCACCTGCTATAATAACTCAACCTTCTACAGCAAATCAGACTGTTTGCCAAAATAGTTTAGCGACAACTTTATCAGTAACCGCAACAGGTGCTGGTTTAACTTATCAATGGTATCAAAATTCTACAGCTTCCAACAGTGGAGGCACTTTACTTACGGGCGCTACAGCTTCAAGCTATACCCCAATTACAACTACAACAGGAACTTTATATTATTATGTAATTGTTAGTGGAACTTGTCCACCATCTGCAACCAGTAATATGTCAGGAGCAGTAATTGTTAATGCTCCACCCACAGCAATTATTTCTTATGATGGCTCACCTTATTGTTCTAACGCAGGTACAGCTACTGTTACAAGAAGCGGAAGCACAGGAGGAACTTATTCTTCAACTACCGGACTATCTATCACTGCAACATCAGGAGATGTTAATTTAAGTGCAAGCACACCTGGGACTTATACTGTTACTTACACTATAGCAGCATCAGGCGGATGTTCCGCATTTTCAACAATTACTTCTATCACTGTTAACCCATCTCCACAAGGCAGTCTAACAGGAAATGGCACAATATGTTCCGGTGGTACTGCTACGTTAACTTTTTCATCTACAGCAGGTACAGGGCCATTTACTGTCGTATATAACGATGGGAACCAAAATTACACTCAGAACAACGTAACGAGTGGAACTACTTTTGATGCAGGAGATAATCCGATCTTAGCTACCACTACTTATACGCTTGTTTCGGTAACTGATAATAATGGTTGTGCGAGAACTTCCGGTTTTACAGGAGGTTCGGCAACTATAACTGTCACCCAGGCTCCTGTTATAAATAGCCAGCCAAGAGATACAACATTATGCGCAAGCAAACCTGTTAGTTTTACAGTGTCTGCTACCGGAGATGGCTTGACATATCAATGGTATAGAAACAATGTAATAGTTACAAATACCAGTAAGAACATATCTGGCGCAACTACCAATACTTTAAAATTTAAAAATGCTAATGTTGCAGATAACGGCGCTAAGTACAAGGTTGTTGTCAGCGGCACTTCACCTTGCAGCCCTGTAACATCGGCAGAAGCTACTTTAAATGTAGATCAGTCAATTTCTATAACTCAGGATCCAAAAGATACAACTGTATGCACAGGCAGTCCAGTTACTTTTACTGTAGCTGCCGGTTCAGGAACTGATGTACTGACTTACCAATGGAGAAAGGACGGCGCTGATATTAGTGCTACCGGCAATCCTTCAGCTATAACCTCCTCATTAAAACTTGATTCGGTTAGTTCATCTGATGCAGGTGACTACGATGTGGTAATTTCCGGCATCACTAATTTTGCATGCCCTGATGTTACGAGTGCAGCGGCTACGTTAACTGTTAACCCTAATGCAACAATAGTACTCACTTCAGGATCAGGAACAAACACGCAAACGGCCTGTATAAATACACCTGTTACAAACATTACTTATAATGTGAGCGGTGCGACAGGTGCAACATTTGCAGGATTACCTTCAGGCGTAAATGGTTCTTATAATTCAGGCGTGGTAACTATTAGCGGAACTCCCGGTGCAAGCGGAACTTTTAATTTTACAGTTACTCCTACGGGTGGTTGCGGAAATGCTGTTGCAACGGGGACAATAACAGTTAATCCTAATGCAACTATAACACGCACTTCTGCTGCGGCCACGACGACGCAAAGTATTTGTATAAATACAGCAATTACAAACATCACTTATTCTGTAGGTGCAGGTGGAACAGGTGCAGGAGTAACAGGACTTCCGGCAGGTTTGACAAGTAACTTTGCAGGAAGTACGTTTACTATCAGTGGTACACCAACTGAAAGTGGCAGCTTTTCTTATACTGTTACAACTACAGGTGGTTGTGGAGCAGCTACTGCAACCGGAACAATAACAGTTAATACAACTGCAACTATAACACGCACTTCTGCTGCGGCTACGACGACGCAAAGTATTTGTATAAATACAGCAATTACAAACATAATTTATTCTGTAGATGCAGGTGGAACAGGTGCAGGAGTAACAGGACTTCCGGCAGGTTTGACAAGTAACTTTGCAGGAGGCACGTTTACTATAAGTGGTACCCCAACCGAGAGTGGCAGCTTTCCTTATACTGTTACAACTACAGGTGGTTGTGGAGCAGCTACTGCAAGCGGAAATATTACCGTAAATCCAATACCGGTAGGAGGAACAATAGCGTCAAGTCAAATAGTTTGTAAAGGTTCAACTCCGGCAGATCTTGTTTTAAACGGAAAAACAGGTAACATTATGGAATGGCAAAAAGCGAGTGATCCTAATTTTGTTACCACTATTACTCACATTGCGGTCACTTCTACTACCCTATCTGGCTCAACCATTGGAGCTTTACCGACTACTTCATACTTTAGAGCTGTTGTTCAAAATGGTGGTTGTAGTTCTGCCTTCTCGACTGTGGCCAATATTGCCGTCAATCCGCCTTTTGTTCCTGTTATTACGGCTTCACCCAGCAATACAATCTGTTTGGGACAGAGTATAAACTTAGCAACTGAGGGATTTAGAACAAGGGATACATTAGCAGGCGGAACTTTTGATTCTCCTGATCCGGCAGGTTGGACTGGACAAAAGGGTAATGCAAATAATAACAATACTTATGTTGACATAATTTGGGGCTATACTAATGGAGGTAAGAGCTATGGAGGTTCAACTTATAACTCTAATGATAATACTTCCTTCATGGTTGTTAATGGAAATGTAAAAAGCAAATTAGCAACATCTCCTTTCAGCACTGTAGGCAGAACTTCCTTGTCATTAGAATGGTATGAGGCTTATAAATTTAATAATGGCGCAGCTGGGGCAGTAGAAATTTCTATTGATGGAGGAGCTACTTATACCTCATTAGTCCAATATCCAAACGGTTCCTCACAAGTTCCAACCAATCCGTTCACTACAAAAAAAGTAATTGATTTAAGTGCTTACATAAGTCAACCTAATGTAATAATACGTTTTAATTATACCGGTACTACAAGTAGTACCAGCACTTGGGCTATAGACAATGTAAATATTATAGGTCCTTACCAACCGGTAACTTATACTTGGCCGTCAGGTTTTACACCGTCTGCGACAGGCAATTCAGCTACAATAACTCCAACAACTTCAGGATTGAAAAGTTATGTAATCAGTACTACTACTGGTAATTGTGCTTCTACCGATACAACCATAAATGTACAAGTAAACGCATTGCCTACCATAACTCCTGCTTCTAGCGCAACAAGTAAATGTTTTAGTTCAGCAGCTCAAAATACAACTTTGAGTTATACTGCAACGAATTCACCAACTACTTATAGCATCACATGGAATGCATCTCCTGCTAATAGTTTTGCGACTGTTACAAATACTGCTTTACCAGCCAGTGCTGTTACTATCACAATACCAGCAAATACAAAACCTGGAACTTACACAGGAACAATTACGGCAACGAATGCAAATAATTGTTCTACGGCTTCTGGTACTCCTTTTACAGTAACTATTAATCCGGTGCCTGTGGTAACTGACACTATTCTTGTATCTTGTAACAGCGTTCCCTTTAATGTATCTCCTCAAAACCAACCTTCAGGAACTATTTATAGCTGGGCTACACCAACTTATACGGGTTCAGTTACAGGAGGTCATTCAAACACAAATCAAACACTTATATCTGACTCGCTTACACTTACCGGAACAACATCTGGCACTGCTAAGTATAGGGTTACACCAGCAACATCAACTTGCATCGGCACCAATTTTACCGTAACCGTTACTGTTACTGCAAACACCTGGAATGGCATTACCAGTAACTGGAATGATGCAAATAACTGGTGTTCAGGAGTACCTACAGCGACGACAGATGTAGTTATACCATCCGGATTAGTATCGCCCTATTTCTATCCTAAATTATCAGCAGCTTCTGTAGCGAGATCAATTGAAATACAATCAGGAGCTACGATTAGTTTAGATAGTAACATTCTAACTGTTTATGGCGATATTTCAGGAACCGGTAAATTTATAAGTGACAGAAATGCAAGTTTGGTTTTAAATGGCACAAGCACCAGAGGAACAATGTACTTCGACCAGACAAAAGATACAATAACCAATGTTTTAAAGGATCTTACTATTAACACTACAGCTACCGTTAATGTAGGAAGTAACTTATATATCATACATGAACTGGCAGTAAATAAGGGAACATTAAATATTAATACTGGCGATACCTTAACGCTACGTTCAACAAGCATTGCAAATACTGCAAGGGTAGCGCCTGTAGGCACTTCGGCTGTAATAAACGGAGATGTAACTGTTGAGCGTTTTATTCCTAAAAGGCGGGCTTACCGGTTTATCTCTCCTTCTGTTACTACCACTACCAGCATCAAAGATAACTGGATGGAAGGCGGCGTTAACACAGACATATATGCTATAGTTAATCCTCGTCCCGGTTTTGGAACCAACATTACCGGCAGAAATCCAACAACCAATGGTTTTGACGCCACCATCACCACTAACCCATCTCTGTACCAATTTAACAGTAGAACTCAAAAATTTGATACCGTTCCAAATACTAATGGCAAATTGAAAGCAGGCGAGGCATACTCAATATTAATAAGAGGTAACAGAAGCACAAATATGACGACTAATACGCCTGATACTACCAACACCGTTTTAAGAGCTACCGGTAAACTTTTCACCGGTGACACTTCTTTTGCTTTAAGCAACACAAAGAATAATTATACTTTCATCGGCAATCCTTATGCTTCACCTGTCGACTTTGGTAAGATGTTGCAAAATTCACCTAACGTAAACCCCAGCTACTACGTTTGGGATCCACGTCTGAATACAAGAGGCGCTTATGTTTCCTATAATGTTGTTAACAACCAAAAAAGTAATCTTGCTTCTGATATAAGTAAAGACATACAGCCAGGGCAGGCAGTTTTTGTACAAACTAAGTCTGATGGCTCTGCTTCTATTGATTTTAAAGAAGATTATAAATCAACCGGTAACACCAGGGTTTTCGGCAGAGACCCTGCAAGGATCTCTAAATTATCCATACAACTGCTTCTAAGTGAGAATGAAGCGCCTGGTAATAGTGCAGATGGAGCAGTATCTTTTTTCAGCAAAGATTTTTCAACCGGCTTAGGCGATGAAGACTCTTATAAATTCACTAACTCAGATGAAAACCTTGCCATTAACCGCAACGGTATTTCTCTAAGCATTGAAGGTCGCCCGACGGTGGCTGCTGATGACACTATACCTTTAAAGATTTGGCAGTTCAGGCAAAAAAGCTACTATCTCAAATTAGCAGCCAGCAATTTTTCTCCTGAGTTAACTGCCTTTGTAAAAGATGCTTACCTGCACAAGGAAACTCCTGTTGATCTGTCATCAGTCACTTTATTTCCTTTCACCATAGATACTGTCCCTGCTTCTTCAGCAAAAGACAGGTTTAGCATTGTATTTAAACCAGGCACTTCAACACCTGTGAACATCACAAATGTAAAGGCTAACCTAAAAGACGAGGGCATACAAGTAGACTGGACAGCAGAGGCAGAAACAAATATAGAAAGCTACGAAGTTGAGAAATCAACAGACGGACAAACATTTAACAAGGTAACCGGTGTAACTGCCAAAGGCAATAACGCTGCTGCCCAGATGTATAGCTGGTTAGATGAAAATCCGAATACAGGAAGCAACTACTACAGGATAAAAGTAATAGAAAAGTCAGGTATGATAAAATACAGTAATGTAGTAAAAGTGAATGTAGCCAACGTGAACAGCAGCATAACTGTGTTTCCAAACCCGATTAAAGGAAACGTGATACAGGTTAGGCTTAGCAACATGGAGAAAGGCAGGTACTCAGTAGTTCTGTACAACACTTTAGGCCAGAAACTGTATAGCAGCACAATAGATCATATAAACAGATCAGGAACCTATACCATTTCAGTAGGCAGGCTGATAAGTAAAGGCACATATACGCTGCATGTCAGCAAAGGAGACATAATTGTAAATGAAAGAGTGATCGTGGAATAAGAGACCTCACCCCCTGCCCCCTCTCCAAAAGAGAGGGGGGTTTTTAAAAGCACTAATCCATTCTTGAATATTCGGCCCTTCTCCGAAGGAGAATGGCCGGGGATGAGGTAAATAAAACAAGTGAAAAGAAAAACCTCGGCAATATTTACAAAAATTTTAGCTTTCTGCTATTTTTGTTATACTTTCAATTTTTATAAATCGTGCGTTTTTAAACAAAAGCGTAGTTTATTTCCATCTGACCCTTCCAGCCTTTTGATTTCTACTCCTATGAATAAATAGAAACCTTCTATTATTCAGACTATTCTGTGAATTTAAAAATGTAATTTATTCAATGAATGCTGGCTTTTGTATGAGAAAAATCTATTTTTTCCCGTTTTGTATTATTGTATCTATATTAGAACTGACGAATGAAGGTTTTGGGCAAACTTCCTCTACGGATTATTTCCGATCTTTTCAATCAGGTTCGTGGGATGTTGCAAGCTCGTGGGAAAGCTCACCTGATGGACGTGTCAACTGGGTGCCTGCTTTATCAATACCAAATTCTGATGCTAATACCATAACTATAAGAAGCGGCCATAATGTAACTATAAACAACAGTATAATAGCAGACCAGGTAGTGGTGACAAGCGGAGGCGTTTTAGAGCTGGCAACGAGTTCTTCTTCACTTCTTACAATAAATGACGGTGCAGGTAGTGACATTATAGTGCAAGACGGAGGCATATTTAAACATAATATTGCAAGCACTTCTTCTTTACCTTTTTTCAATTCATCAACAGCCACATTAGAAATTCAAGGTGGTGGCGTGTTGGAAGCTGCTACAAATAACGGCAATGCTTCCGGTTATGCTAATACCGCTTCCACTATCTCATCTAATATTTTATGGGACGATGGCGCAATATTTAACTGGAGCAATACTGATAATCCGACTGCGGAAGTAACCTATTTTCCGGCTTCTCCTGCTATTCCAATTTTCAGATTTTCAATGCCTGCTTCAATTGGAGGAACAAGTGCTACCATTATAAATGGTTTATTAGAAGCCAATGCGGAGTTACTTTTAGCAAATTCCGGCAAAAAAATTTTTAGAAATGGTATAACAGGAACAGGCAAAGTTGCGGTAACAGGAGTAAGCGTAGGGCAATTTGTTATAAATGGAACAACAGCAATTTTAAGTGGTACTGGTTCATTAGAACTAAGCGATCCTGGACTTGGAATTAGTCCTAATACAACTTTGATGCTGACTTCAAATAAAACCGTAAACAACTATTTTAACGGAACTACTTTAAGTACAGGTTCAATTAAAGATACTGGAACTATAATAGCAGGGAACTATATTATAAACGGTAACAGTAAGGTTCAGATTATCGGCACGGTAAAAACCACCAATGTAAATGGTTTAAGCGGAAGAGCCAGTACTACTTTTGCTGCAGGCTTTACTGTAAATACTCCCGGCAATGCTTCTACCGTAGAATATAATGGGATAGATCAGATTATAACACCTCTTATTTATAACAAACTAATCATTTCGGGCGCTGGTACTAAAACGGTTGCCGCAGGTTCAGATATCTATGTTTCCGATTCATTAAACATTATGCCGGGAAACACCTTTGCTTTAAATGGTACGGATAATTTAAAGCTAAATGGTGGAGGAATTCTTAATATCAATGCTAATGCTGTTTTTGATAACGGCGGGGAAAGTGAAATAAGCGGAGGAAGTTTACCGGTAATTAATATTTCCGGAACTTTTATTACCCGAGACTCGACTGGATTTAGCGGCAGTGGCGCTTCGATTTCAGGAACAAATATTACTCTTAAAATACTTGATGGAAGTACTGTTGAATACGGTAGGGCAGGAAATCAAACCGTGACTAAAAGAGGTGATTATAAAAACCTGACTTTTTCAGGAAGCGGCATAAAAACGATACCCACCTGCCGTCCTATAGGTACTGTTACTATTAAAGATAATGTTACAGTAGATGCGTCTAATAAAACTTTTGGCGATACCAACGCAACTAATTTAACAATGACCGGCGGACGGTTAAAAGTGGGAGGTACGGGAACCAAACCTGATATAGCAGGCACTTATAACCTGACAGGTGGTGTAATAGAGTTTACAACTTCCGGTAAAACTGCAGGCACCATACGTTCACCACTTTCGTATTTAAATATAGAAGTAAGCGGATCAAACGTAGGGAATTCAAGCGGCATCACTACTTTAAAAGATGGCGGATCATTTACAGTGAGAACAGGAGGAGTTTTTGAAAACAGTGGTTTACGAATAGACGGAACAACGGGCTACCAAACGTTTGTAATGGAACCGGGTGCTACATTTATAACGGGAGTAACAGGCGGATTTTCGGGGACTGACTCTTCAGCGCTATATAATATAGATAATCTTTTAATCGACCCCAAATCAACAATAATATATAACCGGAGGGGTAATCAAACTATCACTCCTTTAGCTGCTTACCCTTCTTTGATGTTAAAAACAAGTGGCACTAAGACTATTGCCGGCGGTACAATAACAATCGCAGCTGCAGCTGATTCTGTAGTTATAGACACAACAGTTGTGTTTAAAATAAGCTCAGGAGCAAAAGTTAATTTCCAAAACCGCCCGGTAATCATCCATAGCAGCGCCGGGGGAACCGGTATAATTGGTGAAATAGCTGATGGTGCTTCTGCACTGCTGAATGCAAGTAAAGTAACGGTAGAGCGTTTTATTCCTAAAAGAAGAGCCTACCGGTTTATCTCTCCTTCCGTTACCACCACTTCCAGCATTAAAGCTAACTGGATGGAAGGAGGTGTTAATGCAAATATTTATCCCCCGTTTGATAATCCCCATCCCGGTTTCGGAACCAATATTACAGGCAGAAATCCACGGGCTAATGGTTTTGATATTACAAAAACTACTAACCCTTCCTTGTACCAATTTAATACTGCAAAACAAACATGGGATACAGTTCCAAATACCAATAGTTCTTTAGCAGCAGGCGACGCGTATTCAATATTAGTAAGAGGAGACAGAAGTACAGATATGAGCACGAACACTCCTGACACTACCAATACCATTTTACGGGCTACAGGTACACTATACGCAGGCACTTATTTGCCTGCTGTAAGCAGCAAGGAAGGCAATTATTCTTTCATAGGCAATCCTTATGCTTCATCTGTTGACTTTGAGAAAATGTTGACCTCTGCTGCTAACGTAAGTCCGAGCTACTACGTTTGGGATCCTCATTTCGGATCGCATGGAATCTATGTCAGCTACAATGCAACAGAACATAAAAACAGTCTTCCTGGTAAATCAGAAGTTGATAAAAACATCCAGCCCGGGCAGGCAGTTTTTGTAAGAACTGTTTTAAATGCTTCTGCTTCAATACCATTCCAGGAAAATTATAAATCAACTGTAAATACGAAAGTATTCAGGGATCCATCAGAAATAACAGACCTGTCTGTACAACTATTATTAAACTTAAATGAAGGACTTGAGAATATTGCCGATGGAGCAGTATCTTATTTCAACAGCGATTTTTCAACAGCTATTGGTGATGAAGATTCTTATAAGTTTACCAACTCAGAGGAAAACCTTGCCATTGGCCGCAACGATACTTCTTTGAGTATCGAAGGACGTCTGCCGGTAACTTGTGACGATTCTATGCCATTGAAGATCTGGCAATTAAATTTTAAGCAAAAAAATTATTACCTCAAGGTAACCGGGAGCAATTTTTTTCCCGGAGTTAAAGTATTTCTTAAAGATAATTATCTGCATAAAGAAACACCGGTTGACCTTTTATCACCCACTGCCTTTTCCTTCAGCATTGATACCGCAATCACTGCCTCTTATGCTATCGATAGATTTAGTATACTATTTACTGCCAATAGTAACAGTATCTTACCAGTAACTCTAATTGGTGTAAAGGCTTATCAGAAAGAACAGGGTGTACAGGTAAACTGGACCGTTAACACAGAAATAAATACAGACCGGTATGAAGTTGAGCAATCTGTAAACGGCCAAACTTTTACCTTTTCAGCAAGTGTTCCTGTTGGAAATAACAACGCTGTTAAAAAGTATAGCTGGTTTAATGCGACGGCAAATCCAGGCAATAACTTTTATCGTATAAAAATAATAGAAAAATCAGGAGCGGTAAAATACAGCGAGACAATAAACGTTAAAGTAAATAATCTTAGTGCAGGTATTACCGTATCTCCTAACCCTGTAAAGACTAATGTAATTACCTTGCACTTTAGTAATATTAAAAAAGGAAGGTATACTGTAAATATTTATAATAGTTTGGGACAGAAGATATATAACAGCTTGATAGAACATACAGACCTTTCTGGCGTCTATGCTTTGGAACCTTTAAGGAAAATACCTAAGGGCGTCTACAGGCTTGCAATAAGTAAAGAAGATAAAACTATCACTAAAACATTAGTCTTTGAGTAATTATTTGTTTTGCAGCTTACAAAAAGAAAAATTACAATAATTTAATTTGAGTATATGAAAAAGATGACTAAGAAATTGAGATTGATACTTATAATAGGTATGATAACAGTACCTGCGTCTTTAATGGCACAACCTCCAGTCGGAGAAGGTGGTGGTGGTGACACAACGGATGCTCCCTTTGACGGAGGAGTCAGTTTGCTGGTAGCAGCAGGAGTAGCGTATGGAGTGAAGAAAGTGCATGAAAAGAAAAAAGCAGAAAAAAATATAAAGCTGTAAAAATTAACCCACTTATAAAGGTGTAAAGAAAACAGTTTAAGTTTTAGGGCATATATAATCTCCGTCTTTTTCAAAAGTTTCCACAATCAAAAGAAGTTTACTGAAAGCGATTAAATAAACTTCCAGCAAAGTCTTGCCCTGCGGTAATTTCAGCTATTCTAACAACCAGTTTATTTATTATACCTCCACTCTTATTTTAAGTTACTTAGCCCACAGCAGAAAGAGAACAGCTAAAGAGAGCGTTTCCTGCGCGCTTTATTATATGTAATAGCATCTTTGTTAATAGCCGGCCTCAAAAGTGTTATTTTACCCTGACCGGAAAATTCAGAAACATATAAATTTCCATTTCTCGTATCTTCTGTAATATCTAAGGGATCAACAAATCCTGTAAATCCTTTGATTGAATACCCTTCTGTAGCACTTACAATATCATTGTTCTGCCCGCCAGGTGTAAGCGTTATTATATCATCATGGTGGCTGTACCTTACTACCAGGAGTTTTCCTTTCAAAGCGCCGTTAAAAGTATTGCTTTTATATTCTATAATACCGTCGGGTGACGCATTGTTATGAAAATCGTAAGCATACCCCCGCCAGTTTGCATCAGGCAAAGTACCTGCAGGATAATAAGTTTGCTCTGCAGGATCTGCTCCTAACGTAGGGTTTCCCCCGTTCATCACAAACTCTCCCCTTGACGGATTAGGGTGCCCGTAATATCCGCCTTTTACCACTCTGAAAAGAAAATCTTTCTCAACTTGTTTTACATCATACAAAGCCGGAACGGAAGGTCCGTTGTATATAGTACCGTCAGGCCTTAGCGCTCCTGTTTCAGATGCGGGTGTATTTCCTCCGGCAGCAGACCCGTTCGTTGGCACATACAAACTGCCGTTACTATGCCAGAGAAGGTCATAAGCATTACGGAGACCGGATGCATAAATTGTTAAAGGCGCATTTGGAGCGTATGGATTATAATTGCCTCCGTCATCTGTTTTTACATCCAGGGGAAGTGTATGCAATTTTGAGAGATCTAATCTCAACACTGCTCCTGAAAGCAAATGCTCTTCTCTTGACGCCCAGGTTTCATCTGCGCTGCCCATTGCAGTGTTGCTGCCTTGTGTGAAATACAACGCCCTGTCAGGACCAAAAGCAATACTGTTAGTCAAATGATCCTTTGCTGACCTTGGAAGATTTATTAGCACATCCTGAACTTTATCTAAGGCTGGTCCGCTCAGCCGGGTTAACCTGCCATCCCAATCTGGACCATTTTGAAACATAAATGTACTATGGGTGACCCAGGCGACAAGGTTTGAAGCTGTGGCTGAAGGATCAAAAGTGAAACCGATGGCAATTCTTTGCTTGCGTGCACCATAAGCATCCTGTAAAGAATATATTGATTCGGGAAAAGCAAGCGTGCCATCGGGATTTACCGGAAACCTTCTGATTACCCCATCAATTGATAATGCATATAATTTTCCATCAGGCCCCATAGTAAGGCTTGAATACTGGCCGGCAGTATTTAGCAAATCAATCTTATCGAATTTAGCGGCGACGATAGTGCTGGTGGAACCATGGGCTGTAATGAACGTACTGGAATAAGGAATAAAAGAGGAATCTGCTGTATCTTTTACTGCACTTGTAATGGTGAACTTATAAGCGGTGCTGAGTTTTAAAGGAGTATCAGGAACCAGTGTTATAGTGTCTCCCCCTTTGTTACCGTTAACATGTGACGGAACTACTGCACCCGTTTCTTCTTCTGTAAGATATACTGAAGAGGCAGTTAGGGTAGCATTATTAATACTGCCATTTGGCAATACAACTACATTAGTAGATACCACGGTATTTTCACTCACATTGACAGAAACATTGTCTGGATTAGTGCCAATAACCGATGGCCTCTTACTTAATGAAGGATGTATAATAACTGAATTAATTTTTGTATTTATTCCGCCAATAGCATCAATAGTCAAATATCCGTCAGAGACAGATATGGTAACAGTTGCAGATTTAAATTTATCGTGTACGCCAGGCACAAAATCTGCTATTGCAGTTACACCCTCCACATTTATAAAATTTTTGCTATCCGTTGAAGTTTCATCACCAACAGAAACAGTTACATCATAATTTCCGTTAACAACCTGGGCTTCCCATATTCCTTCAACAGCAGTTCCTTTAAAATTATTTACGGTATTACCCTGCATCTGCAAAGAAGTAGCTAACAAAATATCAGAAGGAAAGTTTCTTTTTACTACGTTTTTAGTAAGATCAAGCGGTGTTTTATCTGACCTTTTTATCCAACCGTAAACATATCCGTCGCCCTGGTTAGAAGAAGTTCGGGAGCCGTATGCCTGTCCAAAATCTTTGATCCATCCTTTAGGCGGGTCAGTAAGGGAATCCTGAAAATTTACTTTTATACTTGAGATCGGTTTCAAGGGCTTAGGTAAAAAAGCTATGCTGATAACTATCACAGTTAAACAAGTTATCAGAATAAAGACTGACAGAGGACGTGTTAAATAAGAGAAATATCTCTTCTTAAAGACATTATTTTTCGCAGAAAAGGTCTTTTCACCATCCCCACCTGATATTTCAAACCCAATACTCATAAATTTATTTAGTATTTATTAAAAGAATTGCACCATAAAAGTTTACTTCTTTGTTTAAGTTGATCTTTTTAAAGATCATATAAATCTTTTACAACTGCCCATTCTTAACGGATTTTAAAAAACATAATTGTATTGTCAGATAAATTGTTTATAAAACTATTTTTAAAAAATAATTTTCTAGTTAATCAAAAAGGAGGAATGGAAATACTTAAAGTCTTAGCAGGGAAAATACAGTCTGAATAATTTTTAATTTTTACATTCACATAACTATTATAAATATTTTCGCCATAATTTTTTTAATTCATAAACAAGAAAACAAACATAAAATCAAATAATTGTTTGTCGTGAGATAAATAATTATTTATTATAAGATAAAGATTTTTAGCGGTGGTTTAATTATAAATATAAAAATGCTAAAAAAAGTAAAAGTATAAATTTCCTGTTTTGACAAGCACCACAGCAACAACAACTTAATCTTCCTCCGAAACCGACACCACGAATTTTATTCTTCCTATTCAAATATCAGGCCTTGTAAATTGCTGCGAAATTAGCCTATTACAAGAAACTTAAGTAAAACGCTTGTTCTTAAAGATGTAAAGTTTATTTAAAAACCGCCTGGAAATATTATATTTTAATCTGCTAAAGGTTTCACCATGATATTTTTGAAGTAAACTTTGCTGTTGGGATCGTGACCCTGCAGGGCGAAGGTTCCGCTCGAAATTACCCTTCCGGCCATATCTTTAGATCGTTGTACATTTGCAGGTTCGGTATAATCAACCACTGTTTTATCGTTAACCTTAATAATCACTCTTTTTCCCTGTACTATAACGCGTTCTGTAAACCATACGCTATCTTTTACATATACTTCTTTTACATCTTCAATCGAATATAAACTCCCGGTACGCCTCCAGTCGGTATGCGAGTTATTAACCTGTACTTCATAACCTTTTGACGGCCATCCGTCTTCCTGGTATTGAGTATGAAAGTATATGCCCGAATTAGAACCGGGCATCGTCATTACATCGGCTTTAAACTCAAAGTTTTTGAAGTTGTGATTTTTTACATCTCCTGTATAAAATAAGTGGGCGGTTTGTCCATGAGCTGTGATCGCTCCGTCTTCAACCGAAAATGTAGCTGCATTTTGGCCAACTTTCCAGTTTTTGAGCGACTTACCGTCAAATAATGATACCCAACCCGATGTTTGGGCAAAAGAGGAAAATGAAATAAGGGAAAAGGCAATGAAGCAAAAAAAGATAAAATTTTTCATACGTACATTTAAATGATAAGTAATAGTATTTAGTTTATAAAAATACTATTTTTTAACATGCAAATGCATTTGTGAAGAATAAGCAAAGCCTTTAAAATTATTTTATTCTGTAAATCTAATCTTAAGAAGCCTGATACAAACTGTTCAAAAAAATAAAACCAGGTGCAAATGAAGCTTCTTTGGCAAAAGAAAATATTATTGAAAAAGAATAAAACTTAATAAAAATAAAATGATAATTTTAAAAAGATCTAACGCTCATTTTTGAGCATTATTGTTTCTTTTGTAATACATAAAAGGCTGTGAGTACTGAATGTAGTCAGGCTTTTTCATAACTATTGGATTAAAATACTAATAATTAATTCATATATAACTAAGGTGAAAAGGCTAAAAAACTTTTTGCTGCCTTGCAAAGGTTTTTCTTTACATAATTTATACAATATTTTTTAGTCCTTTTTGCCTAAAATGTGAAACGTATTAATAATGCTGTTTATTATATTATTTTTTTATTTCTGCTTTCGCAGCAGGGAAATAAGCTAAGTCTGTAAGGAGGGATTAATTCTTAGCAAGCAGTTTTTTTTATATTTGCTCTTGCAATGTCTATTTTAGTAAAAGATCAGTTAAACAATTTTATACAAATTTCTTTTCCGGCGCGAAGAATTATTTCTCTCGTTCCTTCACAAACTGAACTGCTTTATTACTTAGGGCTAAACGAAGAAGTAATTGGCATTACCAAGTTTTGTATTCATCCTGAAGGATGGTTTCGAAAGAAACAACGGATTGGGGGCACCAAAACAGTAAATATTAATCTTGTAAAAAAACTGGAACCTGATCTTATAATTGCAAACAAAGAAGAGAATACAAAAGAACAGATTGAGCAACTGCAGCAAATAGCGCCGGTGTTTGTAAGTGATATAAATACACTTGAAAAAGCATTGGAAATGATAAATAGTATTGGAAAACTGGTTAATAAACAAAACATTGCGGATGAGTTAATAATCAAAATAGAAAAAGCTTTTGAACAATTAATACCTGTAAACCAAAAAATAAACACTGCTTATCTTATCTGGAAAGATCCTTATATGGCTGCAGGCGGCGATACTTTTATAAATGATATGCTTAACCATTGCGGCTTTACAAATATTTTTCAAAACATAAACCGCTATCCTGAAGTATCTGTGGAAAATTGTTCAATAAGCAATGCTCAACGATCAATAAATAATCGCATTTCATCTCCCGATAGCTGTCAGAACAATATTGATCAGTCAACAGTCATCGGGCTTCCGGCAATTGCCAACTGCCAGCTTCTTCTTCTCTCCTCTGAGCCTTACCCTTTTAAGCAAAAGCACATAGACGAGCTTCAATTGCAGTTACCGGGCTGTAAAATTCTGTTAGCTGATGGGGAAATGTTTAGCTGGTATGGCAACCGTCTTTTGTATGCTGCGCAATATTTTACAAATCTTATTGAACAAGTACAAGAGTAATCTTTTATATTTAATCAAAACATTTATTAAAAACTTTTTGACCTTGACTAATTGACTTAATGAGTTGATGACCCAATGACTTAATGACCATTAACAACTATTGCACATGCATTTTTCAGATATTCAAAATGCGCAGCGGGAGAAGAAAACCGATGCGCCTTCTAAAAAGAAGCCTTTTTACCCTATAAATCATTCACTTCGCAGTTACCTTAAGCAGCATGGCCGCGAGGTAATACTGCCGGTAACGTACGATGATCTTGCCAGGATCACTTATTCGGTGCCTTTAAAAGACAAGAATGGTAAAGATACTTTTTGGGAAAAAGCCTTGTACGATATGAATGAATGGGAATACCTGCGTGATGGCCTGATTAATATTTATGCAATCTTAAAAACAGAAGGTGATACTTCTTTTTCAAAACACCTCGACGTAGCCCGGATTGATTATTGTGCCTTTGGCAACTCAAACCCTTTTCGCATACGTA
>JAABUK010000622.1_pt1 | contig 72856 bp, 66 predicted proteins | sample 5559141 | NCBI WGS metagenome assembly JAABUK01 (sample SAMN10711869, study PRJNA513367) | rock metagenome | isolation source: Antarctica rocks | place: Antarctica: Victoria Land, Pudding Butte nord | collected 2016-01-03 | reverse complement strand
ATTTATTCCTTTTAGATTATAATTATTTATTATTATTAATATTTAAATCCTTAAGCTTTAAAATATAATCTTCTAAAAGTTTTTTATTACCTTATAATTTTAATTGAAAATTATTTAAAGACTTTTTTTATAAGTTTAAATTATTATTATAATAATTATATTCTATTATATTTTCAAGTATAATAGCTTAAATAAAGATCTCTTTATATCCTTTAAAAGTATTTTTATTATTTTTAATATTATTTTTTAATTTTATAAGGAAAAATTAGGCTTTATACTCTTTATTAAAAGGTAATAAATTAAACTCTAACTCCTTTAAATAAAATTTAAAATTTAAGATTTTTTAATTAAATTATTAACGCGCTATACCCTATCTTTTATAAGTAAGTAAATAGTAGTTAATTAAATTTATAATTAAATTTAAAAGGAATTATTTAAAGAATTTTAAAATAACTTTATTAAGATTATAAGTTTATTAATAAGAATATTATTAAGTTTTAAGATTATCTTTTAAGGAGTTTATATAATAAGTTATATAAGACTTTAATATAATAAAGTACTTAATAGATATAATAAACTTAATATTAACTTTATAAAATTAATAAATATACTTCCTCTTAAAAGTATCCTTATAAGTATATATATTTTCTAGGTAAAGAATATATATATATATATAATAATATTAATAAGATAGTAATTATACTTATTATTAAGACTTTAATAGCTTAAGTATTTTAAAGTTAACTAATATAAGTTATTAAAGTAGCTAACTTATTTTCTTCTTTTAAGTAATAACTTTCTCTTTTAATATTAATAAAGAGCCTTTTATATTTAATATTAATATTTAAGATAGTTATATTAAACCTTAATATATTACTTTAATAATATTTATTAGGAATATTATCTTAAAGGACTTCTTTTATATTATTATTAAGGTTAATATATAAATTATAAAAAGAAATTAATATTATAATAACTTTAAGCCTTTTCCTTAAGAAAGATAAAGAAATTAGAATTATAAGGTTAAGTACTATTAACTTTAAGTTAATAGCTTAAAAATATAAAAGATATAAAGTTAAATAATATAATTTAATATAAGATATAAGATGTTAATATATTAAGTAATATATATATTAAAATTATTTTTTAAGGAACTTAAGAAAATATAAGGGAATACTTAGATAATATATATCTATTAAGATATAGCCTAATATTATATTAATATTACCCCGTATTTATAAGGAAGGTCTACTAAGTAGGTTATATAGTAGTATATAAGGTGTATATATATTATAGCCTAATATTATTAACCTTTAATAAGCGTATTACTTAGTATTCTTAAAAGACTATTATTCTTAAAAGCCTATTAACTATATTATATATCTTAGAGGCTAGTAATTAAAGATAGCTTAATAATATCTAAGAGGCCTAGGCCTTTTTAAATTCCTTATAAGTCCTAGGCTTTAGGTAAGCTGTAATTAGCCTTATAAGGTAATACTATTTTCTACTACCCTAGTAGGATAAGGTTTAAGTAAGTAGGAGTAAGTAGAAGTAATTAAATACGCGTTTATAAATTAGTACTAAATAATCGATCCTATTATATTCTAATACTAAATAGGCTAAATGAAGAACTATACTAGATCTTATATATATTTTAGATAAGAATAGTATATATCATAGTAAAATTAATTAAAGTAGTATATATAACTAATTTATAATACTTTTAAGCTAGTATTCTACCTATATCTTATTCTTGTAAGCGTATATCCCTGTTCCCTTCCGCGTATACCCCTCCCTATTAGGTATAGTAATCCTTATACTAGGCTTAGTAGCCTTTTAGTAGGATAATATCCTAGGTATAAACCTAATTTTATGCCCTAAGAGTAGTCCCCCGGGTGTACGCCTAAAATTAGCCCCTGGAAGTAGTCTCCTAGGCGAAAACTTAACGTTACCCCCTGGAAGTTGTACCTTAGAAGTCGTACCCCAGAAGTAACCCCCGGAAGTAAGCCCCAGGCTCAAACCTAAAGTTATCCCCCGGAGGTAGTCCCCTAGGTGCGAACCTAATAGCGAGGGGGTGTACGCGGAAGGGAATAGGGGTGTACGCCTACAGGGATAGGGTGTACGCGGAATACCAGCCTACTTTTACGGAGCAATGTGTGTAAATTCTCCATCTGGCCTAGAACTAGTTCCAGGTCTTGCAGCCTCACCTTAGTCGTCGCATGATTTTGCATATGGTGTCTCTGCTAATTTATGAATATCCATCTACCTATATAATGAAAATGTCAGGTAGTGAATCAAGGGTGTAACTTCTCGCTCGGGGCATGGGATACTATAGAAGGCTTTGTCCGAGCTCGTCCCCAATCATTGTCCTTCCACGACTTTAGCATACCTTCTTGCTCGTCATCTTTTATTTAGCTGCCTCGGCGAAGCTTTGCGTCTCGACCGTTTTCCATTTTATTTAAAATTGCCGATTCCAGTTGCTCCCGATTTTGACTATCTTGGTCGTGGCTTTCCTGTTTTATGAGGGACGTGCCTCCTTGTTTCATATTTTGCGACCCTTCTCTCCGCCATTCCCTTTGATACTTCTTCCGCGCTCGATGGAAGTCCAATGTAGACATGGAAAGAACGTTCCGAATACTTCCTTGATTTTTCAGGTCGTCCATTGATGCTATTGGATCTGTCAGGGTTGATTTTTATGGTCAAGCGCTGAAGAATATTTGTTGCTGAACATTGCCGTGTTTCACGATATGCTGTTTCGCCCCCAAGTCCTCGGGACGGCAAGATATATTTTAGAAAGGCATGAAAGGACGCAATGGTCCCGATTCAGAGCAAGCCGCAAGCAAAGCCTGGAACGTCATTCGAACCTGACTCGCTCTAAGGCATGAACATATCTCTTCACGAGAGCCCCCTCCGAAAATTGTGTCTTCGTGAAGACATCATCCATTATGAATGCTGATCATAATGTATACCTACATTCAAAGCTAAAGAAAGGCTTCGACACTTCGGATTCTCGTTTCGTCACAGTCAAACGTCATCATGTGCCGCCTACCATATCATCGCCCCCAATTCAGACTCATTGCGACCTGCCTCGGCTTTCTCTCGATTATCATATCCTCTACGAACGCAATCCCAGTCTCCCCCAACAATGTCTTAGTCGCCCGCGAGAGCACGCTGTACAATATGGTAGCCATGCAACCCGGTTCCCCGTTGCACTGGAGGCACCTGGTTGCGATAGCGGGCACCATAGTGATTGAAACCGCATCGCCGCCGGCAGATCCGCTGGCCGCAATAATCTTCAACGGAACCAGTGCAGTGGTGAGTGAAGCAATGTACAGATGATTATTTGAGCAAGCTTGTCGCCATCCAGCGTATCCGCGAATTTTAGAGAGTACGCGATAGAGCTGATAAATGACAAATACAAAGGGGCCATTCCCAGGCCAAACCTACTATGTGAACCCCTCCGGTGCTTTGCGCTACACGCAAAGCATCCACGAAGTGGCGGACGGTCTAATCGCAGGGTTCAGTAACCATGCTGGGGAAGGCGATGGCACCGCGGGGACGCTGGAATTTACTGGATTTGGAGGTGTGGGGTGGACGGCTTGTCCGCGAGGGAACAATTACCTAGTCTTTGCGAATGTGTCAAGTGTGACCGAGTCGGGGTGTACGCCATTCACAGCCCAGACCAGGGTCGCTGGATGAGGACATGGAGGAAAGAATTTAATTCTTCGAGAAACGTCAACCAAACCGTACTTGCTGCTGACTTTGTATTCACGACCATAGAGACCACCAGGAAACATAGAGACCGAATTGCAGACACGCGGAGACGGCGAGGGAGAGCTGAGGTCTCAGCGAGGGGGAAAGTAGGGATGGTATTCATGGGTCGAGTGAGTGACAACAACGTGCAGCACAGTCCTGGTGGACCTTTCCCTTGTTCGAATTCCTGAAACATCGAAGACTTCATGAGATATTGGCCGTTGCAGAAGCAGCCTGAAAGTTTATAGGTTGCCAGCAGTCAATAATAAGCTGTTTCCTGGAAATCACAGATCGATGTTTAATTTGTCATCCGCCTTGTGATATGGTCCCGATTGGCTGGTTCACTAACGACCTCGAGACAATGTTTGGAGTTCTCGAGATTCATCGAAGCCCCCAGTGAAGCCAAACAGCGCGGAGCCAGAGAGCCAGGAGTCGACAACGGAACTTGTAGCAGGCAAGGGGGCCTGGTCACTATCCGGGAGCTTGAATCGGATGGTACTTCCTTTGAGAACACGTCATATCTAAGAAAGCGTTTGGGCAATATGGACTCTGCATCCACGAATTGTTGAAACCGTCCGAGCTATCTACACTAGTAGACCCCCTGGCGTCGAAGATCAGTGGCCGGCAATCGAATGTGCTCTGAGACAGAAAATGATAAGGCGGAATGCTGCCTTGTCGCAAAAGTTATCTGCAATGGAGAACTATGAGTCTCGAAGTTTCAGTTCGCTAAGATGCGCCCACATGTTGAATTGAAGCCAGCCGACAAAGGGACCGCCCGGTCCTGTCAGATCCGAGCATCTGCCTTTAAACAGCCAAGACCCTGTTCGTAAGCTACAGTAATAGACCCTTCGATATTGGCATGTACAACATAGTGCCTAATGCTATCCACGCGACAATTTGAAATAGGCTATACACTTAGCGTTACGGTCATGCCCAGGAAAACCTTCAGAGAACGAAACGTGCCGACATTTGATAGCGTAGAGTTGAGCCCAAACTCTCGATTATAGACGTCCTTCTCGCTCAATTTTCATAGGTTGGTACGCGTTAGTGCCTGATAATAAAATTGATCGATCCGACATGCCACCCACAGCTGTGAAATTACCCGAGCGAAGCAGTATCATTGAAGAAATTGAGTGCGACTCAGACTCAGCTCGTGGGCATACTCCCTGTACGAAGACCTTCATCTTTATATGCTCGCCCTCGATGCCCCACTGTTCCAGCACGCTGATTATATCCATCATCAACCGCTCCGACCCCAGATGTACTACTCAGCCCTGGGGTCATGGATGAGAAGATCTCGCTTCGTAATAAGCGTATGAAAGCAGATCCGTTATACAAATACATAATCGACACCCTCCCGGTCACCCTTCTCAGGCTCCTTGTTGAACACATGACTCTGGACGTTGCGGTGTACTCTGACGATCTCTTGTATATCATTCATGCATAACTGCGCCTTCAAATCACGAAAAGCATGAATTCAAAGAGTCTTCCATTTGGTGTTTTTATAGATGAAAGTATCCAGGATTCGTAAGGCCGATGTAGGTCCTACGCCGGGAGACATCAAACATCACAGGTCCGTCCGCATCTCGTCTGTTGGAGTGTCGAGGATGGATTCGTGTGCGCGATGAGATACTTAGATAACATCCCCAACCACTTGCTCATTTTGAATGATGTTTGAGATGTAGCCCCTGGGTGCTATTGCATCAGGATGATCTAGGTTTAGAGCGGGCTCTTCCTCCACGGTAACGCGGTAATAGTTTGGACGGGGCGCATCACTTAGAGGCTACTGGCTAGCCTGAAGATAATGAAGAACGGGCACGGAAGTGCGAATGGAGAAATGTTGGACTGGGAAATACGATGGAAGAGATTTCCCATCGGCAGGGGCGATATAGAAAGACGCTATCATTGATCACTCCTGGACTTCTGGGGTAATGCGGAAATTTCGTCAATTAGTCCAGTCATCTGCTTCTTGGTAGAGGGTATTCTCGCGCTTGATCATCGATTTCGCTAGCGGCCGGAAAGCGACTGCCCACGCATCTGGTGCCAGGGCATCTCCCAAAACCTCCGTCATGGCTTACAATAAATGGGTAACCCACTACGTCGTGTTGCAGCAGCTGTACGTAAAGCGATGCATGCTTGAGATTCCATCAGTGAACGGGGCGCGTTCGGCACGAAAGCCACACTTCCGTTGTACTTTTTAATTAATACGCTCCCGGGCAGGGCTTCACACTCCCAGGTCGTCAATGTGAGTTGCTTAGGCGTAGAGGCTTCAAGATAGCGCCACAGCTTGAGTGCCGTTGATCTACTTCAGCGAGCATTTTCTTACAAAAGTGGCCACTCATTCCTTTGCCGTGCTCCTGAAGAACCGGCACCGTGGCCTTGATGATCGTGACTTGTTTGGAGCTTAGGAACATGTTAAATGGTGAGACTTCCGAAGGTTTGACGTTGTAAATGCTCCTTGGGAAGGCCTCGCTTGATAAGAAATTCGAGAAAGTGTTGCGGATGGAGGAAGAGGCCGGTGAGGATTGACTTCCTCATTAGATAGATAGGCAAGAGCAAAAATCTTGAAAGCCGTTATCAAACAACCAACGACGATCTCAGCTCCAAAGCTTGTTTCTAGACAGGTAGAAGGCTTAGCCCTAGAAACAAACCCGTGTCCTGCAAAGCGATGACTTACATGGGAGTTTGGGTCGAGTTGTTCCATGGGTTCCCTTCATGGTATTTTGGCTTTTTGAAGAAAGAAGATGGACGTAGAGGACAGCGACGATGCGACAGATACATGAGAACTGGAACAGGTTCCAGGGGCCATGGGGGGTTCCGCCTTCCCGGCTTCTAGTGCCCCGCTATCGCCTCCCTGCAGCTCAAGTGCCTTTGGGTCGGGCGATCGACGCGGGGAGTAAGAAAAGTACCTCAACGGGTACAACAGTACTATCCTCTGTTTTATCGAAGTCATGTCATGTTGCGGACACTGCATCTCTTTCGGCGATGATTGGAGACATGATATTACATTCGAAGGTCGCTGATACTCGGGTGTGATTTTCTGGCTCCACAAAAATGTTCGCCATGGCCAACTGCAATGAGTGTATGCACAAGGGTAGCAAGCTCTTGATGGACAATTTTCCAAGCTTGGGCTGAGAACATGGAGACCAAGCAACGTCAGGCCAATGGAGGCGATGGTCTCGCTGGCCATTACGAATGCCTCACACCTAATGAGCCCTTTCTGCCAAATTTCCCATCAGCTACCCTCAAGAATGGCCCGTTAGATAGTCGCGTGGTCAACAACGATCACGGTTGCCTACCAGAGGTAGATATCCCTCGCGTCGATGCCACAACCACAGATAATGACAGGTCAACCGAGGCTACTCGCCCTCCGCTCTCCAACGCTGAATCAGCTTTCTTCAAGCCCTCCGAGAATGGATTACAATCAGACCACCACGATGCTGGGCCAGGAACTGAAAAAGTTTTTCTGAGGTCCGCGAGCCCGGCATCCGCAGTGCAGCGTAACCGGGCTGCCGTCAACGGGAAGGTAGGCGAGAAGGAATTCTGTCACCTGCACAAATTCTGGCTGTACGAAACTGCAAGCCGCTTCTACGTGGTAGGAGGGGATGTCATGGAACGCAGGTTCAGGCTATTGAAAATCGATCGCACGGCTGACAATGGGCATCTCAGCATCTCAGAGGATGATATCGTGTATGGCAAAATCGAGATGAACAAGCTGCTACATACCATGGACGAGGGAAACAAGGCTTCTGGTGGCTTGAAGCTCATATATAGCTTTTGGGGTCTTCTGGGCTTTGTTAGGTTTACTGGTGCATACTATATGCTCCTTATCACCAAGAGAAGCGCCGTTGCCGTCATCGGTGGTCATTACATTTATCAGATTGATGGGACCGAGCTTGTATCTTTGACCGATTCTTCAACTCGCTCTAAAAAGGACAGAGACCCCGAAGAAGCACGCTTCATTGCCGTCCTCAGCAATCTGGATCTCACGCACTCATTTTATTTCAGTTCTTCATACAATATTACTCGAACACTGCAACATAACATCCTTCGAGAGCGCCACGTTCTCGAAAACAGCAATTCGGACAATTCCGCTAGAGACTACAATCCCATGTTTGTTTGGAACCACTATCTGCTCATGCCCGCATCTGCTGTATTGAGGACGACTTATGACTGGTGCATGCCCATAATTCACGGATTTGTAGATCAAGCTAGTACATAAGATTACATCCTAGGTGAGTTGAGCTTTCTGACGTTCTATGCAGAGATCTCGAATTATGGACGAAGCATTTATATCACCATCATCGCGAGACGATCGCGCTTCTTTGCTGGTGCTCGCTTTTTGAAGCGTGGAGCCAACGACCTGGCAAGTGATACCTGCTCCATTACCATCAAACCCTAGTTAATCCCTCGTGGGCTCTAGGGATATGTTGCGAACGACGTCGAGACAGAACAGATAGTGTCACATATGCTAACAACATCTTTCCACGCACCGAGCTCCGGACTATTCTCAAACCCAAACTATACATCTTATGTGCACCACCGTGGCAGTATACCTCTGTATTGGACACAAGACAACACTGGAGTTTCTCCTAAACCTGATATTGAGTGTTAGTTGTGCGGCAACCTGCGCGATGCCATACTGATCGATCCAGTAAATCTCGTGGATCCTTTCTACACCGCAGCAGCTCTCCATTTCGACAATCTTTTCGAGCGCTACGGTTCACCCGTTTATGTGCTAAATTTGGTCAAGGTAAGGACCTTCGAGATCGGCCACACCTTCTATTTTTTGGCTGAGATATCGTAGTCTCGCGAGCGAACACCGCGGGAATCTATCCTCCTTCGAGAATACGGAAATGCCATTTCATACCTCAACCAATTCTTACCCGACGGTCAAAAGATCCAGTACAAGGCATGGGACATGAGTCGGGCATCAAAAAGGTAGATCTCCGTGCCCGACCATAACTCAATTGAAAGCTTACGCATATCGCACAAAGCCAAGATCAAGATGTTATTGGTACATTAGAGTCAATTGGCGAGGAAATTGTGACCTTGACCGGGTTTTTTCATGATGGATCCTGCAATTTCGATAATATGAGGATACAGAATGGGGTAGCGAGAACGAATTGTATCGATTGCCTAGACCGAACCAACGCCGCCCAATTCGTCATTGGTAAGCGTGCTCTGGGTCATCAGTTGCATGCTTTAGGGATTATAGACGAACCCTCCATCGGATACGACACCGACGCAATCAATTTATTCACACACATGTGGGTTCGGCTTTGTGCGGAGGAGAATTATCACTGATGTTAGAATGTTTCTAGGTTCCACGATCACGGTGACACCATTGCAATTCAATATGGCGGTTCTCATCTGGTGAACACAATGGCAACATACAGGAAAATAAATCAATGGAGTAGCCACTCCCGGGACGTTGTCGAAAGTTTCAAGCGTTACTACAACAACTCGTTCCTTGACAAGCAACGACAGGAGGCGTATAACTTATTCCTCGGAAACTACATCTTCGTCCAGGGACAGCCTATGCTTTGGGATCTCTCAACAGATTACTACCTACACCACGCAGACCCTCGCGCCTGGTCTAAGCGAAAAAGGAAAAGCTACATAAAGTGGTTCACGCCCGACAATCTGCGGAGCTTGCAAGCGCCAGTCGCATCCCAGCCTCCAGGTCCACTTGCTGGGAAACCACCCGGGTATCTTGACGAATGGTGGATTGAGTATTATCGCCCTCATCAGTTGTCCCAATTCGACAGATTGCTCGCGATCAAGATGAATTCAACGTACAAATACATTCCGTACAATGCGACTAAAGACGGTGTTTACAGTTTGAGCCCGTTCCGAGTCCGGGACGGACACGATAATAACTCGCTGGGAAAGTCACAGGTGAAGAAAGGAGTCACAATTGCAGACCCCACGATAGAATCTACGCTAGAACCCGCGCTCAAGCCTGCTCAAGATGCCCAGCATGGCATTTTACCGGGCCTACTACAATCTCAGACCAGTGGACATCAACAATCTCAGCAAAGTGTTCTGAAAAACCCGTCATCCGATCTTTTGAACGATACCAACTTAGCCAAACCCAAACCCGGGAAAGACAAAGTGGGGTCCAAAGACAAGGCCGGAGCGACACAATGGACTTTGGATCAATTCGTCACCAACTCTCTAAACCCATGCGTCGCCAACCTCGAGGCACATGAATATCAACGTTATGTAAACCATCCGTTGAACCTTCCCCTGGTCGTATCTACCGAAACACCACAAAACGCGAATCTAGACTTGTCAAGTTATGTCAATAGTATGTCTGTCGACGCAGTCACAAACATGCACTCCACAGAGGACGATCTTGTCGATTACGCCGAGTTCCTGGACATTGGAGAAGACCCTCTGACGGTGACGGAGGCAGATACGGCCAAGAAGCGATATAAAGCTTATCGACAGTGGGTGAAGGGCAAATCGCTGTTCAAGCAGCGCGTGGACCCTTGATGGGCTTTGTTACGAGGACATCACGATCTTTGCATAGCATTAGCGAGGTGTTATAGGCATTCACCAGGCGCCGGGAGTAGTTACTCGAATCTGGAAAAGGACTGACATACCAGCCAGGGTTCTTTACTAATGTTCTATTGATGATTGTCAGATGATCAATAGATCTCGAAGGCGATAATCACAATCAATCAACATTTGATACTCTGCTGCCACGTCCACATCCTTCTTTGTAAGGAGCGTCAGGAGACGCACCGACCGCTCGATGCTCTCTTGTACCTTTCTGAGCCCTTTCGATTTTGTCTCTTCATCCTTGATTCTGCACCAGCAGATTGTAAGGCCTCTCAAAACCTCACCCCTGTGATTTGTGATGCGTGGCCAATCATTGGCCATGGCGGCCTCCAACGCTTTTATGGAAGCGTCCAGCAATGGAGGATAAGGCGTGGCGAATGGAGCCGCCAGGTTTGCGGATAGCAGGGGCAGTATATGCTTCAGAGAAGCGTCAGCGAGTCCTAATCCCCAAAGACTCGCAACATACCTTCAAATGTTTGACTGAGGCAATACCCATCTCATTAATCAAATTCTCAATTTGATTGACCAGCAGCTCTGCTATCCTGACATGCTCACCCGCGTGGCCATATCCTTTCAATACTCCATATCTCAGAATCCTGTCGAGCGCTTTCATTTTAGCGTCGCGTTGCTTCTCGTCCGCAAATCGAACACGAGCCAGAGATATCAGTGCGGGATAAGCCGCTCTCAATAAGTGCAATGACTCGGCTTCCTCTGTTAGAGAGGGTAGATACATTAGACAAGGCATCACAGCGTTTTCAAACACTTCGCCAAGACCGGTACGCTCAAGCAGCGGCGATGGACAGGAATGGAGGAAGAAGCTTAGATCATCGCACCCTTTGGCTTTGTATTGAATCGAGGAGTCATCGATTAGTGCTAGCAGTGGAGGGATGATGAGGGGCCAGTTCGCTTCCATCGAGGCTGCCTTGCTTGGGATTTTAGTGTAAGCTGAGTGAGGATGAATCAAATGGACTAACATCCAAGTGTTTCAACACCCACTGATAAACGGTGACAATATACATGTCGCGGTACTTCCAAGGCTTAGCCTCAACGTCCATGTCGCTGTGTACAGTCGCGTTGATAGGAAGTGGATCTATAGCTTTCCGGCCTTGTTGCGTGACCGCTGGATTCTTGGACCTGGCAAAAAGAGGTTTGATTCTTTCTTGAAGTAGTGCATGAAGGACTCCAGGAATATTTTCCGAAACAACGGAATCCTCGGCAAGAGACCGGGCCTCTTCCGTGGCTTTCGAGGAAGTCCATGGGTCGCTGTCGTCGCTGAAGGAGGCCAGACATGTATATAGGGCTATACTTGACTCGTTGGAAGAGAAAGGGGCAAGCTTTTGCAGATGAGATAAGATTGATAGACCCTGCAGACTCAAAACGTGCTCCTTAGCAACGTCATCAGGAGTGAGCGCTGCTTTCTCCTCTACCCGCCGTCAGCCAAGAATTGTCGCATACATGCATGCGTGTAACCAACCCGCAGAGTACGGAGATGTCTCGGCAAATGCTCTGGGAGGCAAGATGGCATTTGCTACGCATTCGCGAAGTAGGATCGCTGCGTCTTGGCTTGGAGGATTCTGGTCATCATCTGGATAATTGGAGAGACGCGCTTCCAAAATAACGATGTTATCGAATGACTATCATTAATTCTGTCAAGTCACACTTTCCATCACGAAAATCTCAAGTCCTTACTTTCTGTCTGTCTTCATCAGAGTGCGAAAGGTCGAGTAATTCAATCAAAGATGCTAGGCTTGTGGACTGAATATCTCTTGATAGCGATGCTTGGGGCAGGCAGAAAGTTGGGTCGCTCGCCGTGATTTGTTCAATATGTTTTCGAGCTATCTTCCGTAGCCCGTTGATATCCATGCTTTCTCAAAAACCCGAGATGCTGACTTGGATTCCTTCCATTATCTCTGAATGGCGCATTATATGAATTTGGCGACGGATGCAACCACTACCAGGATGACTTGAGACGGTGACATGCTTGTCCGCATGTGTTGTTGTCCACTTCAGCCTGGCTTCGTACTCTGGTCACGTGCTTGGCACTAGCTAAGTAATCAGCGTTTCGGAGCTCGGATAAACTTTCGACCAGGACAAGCTTTCACCTCCTGCGAGTCGTAAAGTACGTGTGACAAGCCAATCTCCGTCGTCGCGTATCTATACGCAATACCTACAACATTTCGAAGCTACTTCTATTATACTATACTAGTACCCGGTAGATTTAATACTATCGGACCTGATGGCCTGTGTGTTGCACGTAGCCGATGTCAATCGTCATCTTCTTGGGATGCTTATAGACCGATGTGAAGTCCATCGACGCCATTGCCCATTGCGTCGCCTGCGTCGAAATTGGTGTCTGGTGGTAAGGCTATGATTCCCGCGTGCAAATGATCTTCGCATCTCCTGGCTCAGCGCTAGGTAGCATGCTGCAGAGGGTTGCATCGAAGTTTGCTCGAAGCACTCTTCTCCGCTAACATGAAAAGGCTGTTTTGGTTCAGGATCGCGTTCAGAAGTCGAATTTTCGTACCTCTACCGGCGAACCTTCTTCTCTCATGTAAGTATCACAACTGTGGCGATCCAGTACAAGGGACGCAGTCTCTTCAATTGACACCTAGCTCCTTCTTTCTTTCTATGACTTTCGCAATAGCACCAGCCGGATCTGTCTCATCTGGGTTGCGAAGTTGCCATTCCACTGTGATGTCAAGAGCTTTGCTCATCCATGGGCCACTCTTGGCTCCGAGCGCTTTAGTAAGTTGATTGCCGTGTACCATAGGCTTTAGCTGGTCAACATCAAGAAGGTCGAGTGACTGGAGATCCGACAGCCAAGTGGCATACCCGTCCAAGGTCTTCTGGGTTTCTAACCTTGTAAGCAAACCAATCATCTTTCCGACCACCAATGACTTACCACCGGGTGTCTCGCTTTCTCCAACCTGTGTCAGCAAAGCATAGAGCACGCTTGTACGCCATTTTGTACCCCATTTGCGAATTGACTGTCCTTGGGATACGCGGTCGGTTGTTCCCTGCTTCCGCTTCAAGGGAGAGGTAGTCGGCTGGATGTTATCATTAGTGATGTTTTTCATCTCAACGATCTCTTTCAGATGGGAGACAGCATCGTCTACTACTCTAGTGATCTTGTTGTCGGCTTTAATGCCTTCTCTAGCCGCCAGGCTTGCAGCAGACGGAAGCTTCTTCAAGGTTACTTTATCAGGTAGCTTTTGCGGCTGTCTCGCCCAAGGAACAAAACAAGCTACTACCCAGGCTAGGAAGGTGTCGTCGGAATTGCGAAGTAAGATTGTAGAAACATACTGTATCGAGGACTGCTCATCTAATGTCCCCAATCTGGCTTGGACAATGTCTAAAAGTTGATTGTAGGCTTTAGACCAGCGTACTGTATTAACAATGCTGCACTCTCTGTCGGTAGGATTTGTGAACACTTCGTTGTATAGACCCAAACGGTCAATCAAAGCAAGTGCGGTGTGAGGATTTGGCCCTGCAAGAAGTTAGGCGGGAACTGCGCACGAGTAAGGATCCGACGAAACCTTTCAGCATCTTGGTGACCTCAACGCCAACTCGTTCACGACTTATCTTAAGCTTCAATGCATCCTTTATACAACCATCGCTCATAGCTTTCTCATCTTCGGCAGCAATCTCATAAGTGAGGCGACTCGCGAAACGTATGGCTCTCAGTACTCTTAGCGGATCGTCTTTGAAGGTTTGTAACGGAGCTAGTGGTGTCTTGAGTACTCTACGCTGCATGTCTTCGAGGCCTCTACCCGTCAGATCTTCCACTTCACACGTGGAGAGATTGTAGAACAAGGCATTGACGGTGGCATCCCGACGAAGAGCATCTTCTTCAGGGGTACCGAACTCCATGACTGGATTACGGCTATTCTCGACGTACGTCTCTTTACGGAGATTGACAAGATCGATATCAAGACCGAGAATCCGAGTGGTGACCGTTTCTAGATGCTTGGACTTTTCCGGATTGGCTTCAATTTTCGATAGACTACTAAGAATATTCTGTTTGTACTTAGTCTGTGTGTCCGGCTGTGCCAAGTATTGCTTCATCAGGGTCCCAAAAGTGAAGCCGGTCATCGTGTTGATGCCGATGTCGATGTCCACGCTCGCTGAGCCGAGAAGCTTGTCTCGGACCCATCCTCCGGTAAATCTGAGCTCAGGCTTAGCGTAACCCTCTAGCGAACCGATATATGTTGACACATCAAGCAAGAGCTGCCGTAATGTGGACTCCTGATCTGTCAATGATATTTTAGTTTCCATGGTTGCTTTAACAAAGTCTGAGTATTTGGCTCTGTGAGTGAAAGCAAGCCATGAGTTTTGAATACGTGGTCTGAAGAAGAACATGTAGCAGTCACTTTTACTTTAGGCATATGTTGACTCAACGCGTGACACATTTGGAACAAGCACGCTAACACGGCTGAATCCCGCCTTCGCGCTTAGCTACGAGACGCGCTCTTCCTTCCCGCTTCTGGGCATGCTCCAAATGCTCTGACTTTACTTCGAACAAAGGTCAAAGAGGATTCGACCCTATCCAGATACAATTTTGACCACGTTTCAGAGAGATATGGCTACAGTTGGGGGAGGGAAAGACGGCGCACTTAATGCGCCTAATCCGACGTTGGTATTCCCCGAAACTGCAAAGCATAGCTAATAATTTCTAGGGTTTATGTGAGTAGGCCCAGATCCTAGTGACCTGTACCACGACCAATTAGACTGACCATTCCATAGGTCAAGAATTTGGAAGAGTCTATCAAGCAGGACCAATTAATTGAGGCGCTCACGGAAATATTTTCTGAATACGGCAATGTCATCGATCTGGTTGCTAAGAAGAATTTGAAGGCGAAGGGCCAGGCTTTTGTTGTCTTCGATGACACTGAGGCAGCCCAACGTGCAATCGAAGAGGTGCAGGGGTTCGAACTATTTGATAAGCCCATGAAATTAGACTATGCCAGGACGAGAAGTGATGCTACAGTACAGAAGGAAGGGAGTGCAGAGGAACTCGAGACACACAAGCGGAGGAGATTAGCTGAGAAGGGCAAGAAATGCACACCTCGATGACGATATGTTGGCTGCACTGACATTTTCGTGATTAGAGAGGAAACAAGCGGCGGAAGCTGCAGAAATGCAGAAGAAACTTAAACGACCGGCAGCAGGAGCCGTTCTAGATACTGGTGCTGCCCGTCCAGTCAAGGCATCTCGAGGCGCTGGTCTCAAGTCATCAAATCCCGCAGCTGGAGCAGTCATACCCGAGGAATACCTACCGCCCAACAAGATACTCTTCGTACAAAACCTACCGGAGGAATACGGTGTCGATGGGCTCACAGCCATATTTGGTAGGTTCGAGGGTTTTAGGGAGGTGCGATTAGTGCCTGGGAGGAGCGGGATCGCTTTCGTGGAATATGAAGCCGAAGAAGGAGCCATCAGAGCCAAAGAGAGTACTGCTGGGATGAACCTTGGCGAGGAAGGGAAAGTTATCAAAGTAGTATATCAACGGCAATGATACCGTTGTGTTCTGTAACCGTTGTTTGGCCATGAGATACCACCCGTAGCCAATGCCAATGCTCTGAGTCCTCGTGTGTAACCTTAATCGGTGACGCTAAATTGGTGTACATATGCAACGCAAAGGATTTTCAGACAGCTCAAAAATTATTCACAAACGTCAGACTTCTGGAAAAACAATTCGTGCTTCGCTCCAGCCAAAGAACGATCGGTATAGGATCTAGAATATCACGTCTTGATCCTCATTCTCTCCGAGAACATCAGTAGCTCCAGGATCGTCAGTAGTATTCTCCTTGTCGCTTCCGCGCCTTTTCGCCTTCTCCTTTTCCTCCAATTCCGCTGCAGCATTATCTCGCTGCTTGTTATTCTTGACTTTCTTGAGGCGGTAGAATTCTTCTCTATCAAGTTCATCCAATTCTGAGTTGATGTACTTGATGGTGTTCTCCGTTCGTGGTATTATCACATGCTCAATGGCGTTGACTCTCCGATTCACAACCTTGATGACTTCGTCAAGTATTACGAAGGCGGTCTAAGAAGAGGATTAGAATTTCACGAGTCATTCTAGCATGGTGGTCTTGCCTGTAGACTGGCGAGTTCAACAAGGGTCTCCACAGCCCTCGCATACGTCTCTCGGCAGCGCTGAACTTGTTGTCCTCCTTTGCCTAGTCCAGTCAGACCAAAATCGTTATTCCCCTCTGTAGTGTAGCTTTCGAATTGTGGTAGAAATACACCAGAAACGTTCTCCTGTTTGGTTCGGACTCGAAATCTTGCTTGCTTGGCCGACTCCTGGATTTGATAGCCTATGTCTCCGCCCACTGCGTATGTGACCTCTGCCAATGAGAAAGCTGCTATTTGCATCACTCGTCCCATCTTTCGTTTAGCCTCATCGATGCGTCGGGTAATCTCTACTCCAATAAGCAGTTGTACCCACTGTCAAAGATACCTGCAGTACCTCGAAAGCGCCTAATAGATGTTACCCAAACAGTAGCGAATTATACTCGGAGAGAACAAGGGAGCATACTTAGTCAATGCCTCGCTCTTCCTTTTAAGCAAACTATGTCCAGTCTCTGCGCCTTTAAGTTTGTTCTTCATGAGCCCTAACGACTGTCGCGTTGGGAATACCGCTTCTCGATCCTACAGAGTCCCCGCTTCTTAGCATTCTTTCATAAAACGCATGGAGTTCACCAAGGCATACTCCCATCTTGACTGATTGGTGAAGACGTGCGTAATTTTCCGCTTTGGCAGATTGATCAAATAGGAGCAAATAGAGCCTATGTTCTTGATGTCCAGGATTAAATGTCGAAGAACGAAAGAGGTTGAGAGTGACGAGGAAGGCGCCCCTGGCGCCCTCCCGGAGCTTCAAGCTTGGCATCGGCGGCTTAGAGCGCCGACAAACCGCTAGCGTCTACAGACCAGGTTGTGTATCAGCGCGTCGACCCCATTCGAATATTCACCCCTCGGTATCACTCGAGTCGCGTGGGTATGCCAGGTAGACTACTGCCAGCTATGGCAGCCAATACCATCCTGCCAAAGAGCGCTACGCAAGCCTTAGACCCGTCTCTATACCTTATCGTGAGTTCTTCAACCCAATAGCTATTATCTTTCACAATAGCTGGTCTGGATTATATGGGCTCAGCTACTGACATGTTCATGCAGTCTTCGGATGACGTCGTATATGAGCAGGACATCTTGAGGGACCCAGGATCCATCAAGCCGTGGCTGATCTACATCGACTACAAGCACCAGCACGGCACCCTCCTCGAACATACCTTCGTACTCGAGAGAGCTTGCAAGCAATTACCACGATCCTACAAGTTATGGAAGATGTATCTTGAATTACGAATCAAGCACCTACGAAATAAGAACGCCGCAATCAACTCTGCTGAATTTGCGAAGGTTAACTCGCTGTTCGAACGAGCGCTCATACTCTTGAACAAGATGCCCAAATTATGGGAGATGTACCTTTCCTTTCGAATGAAGCAGCCCTTGGTCACACCCACACGCCGGACATTTGACAGGGCTTTGCGAGCTTTGCCAATCACGCAACATAATCGTATCTGGGCATTGTTTCGACCATTCGCAAATTCAGCTTCTGGGGACACCGCAATAAAAATTTGGAGACGGTACATGCAGATCCACCCGGAAGATACTGAAGATTTCATAGAGCTTCTGGTAGAAATGGGGCACTATACGGAGGCTGTAAGGAAATACATGGATATCTTGAACAATTCAAGATTCCGAAGCAAGAATAGGAAAAGTGATTATCAAATCTGGAGTGAGATGGTGGATCTATTGGTCACTCGTGCAAAAGAAATCGATACAGGCGACACCGTGGGTATCGACGTGGAGAAGATAATCCGTAGCGGTATCGAACGATTCGCAGACCAACGCGGAAAGCTTTGGGCAGGCCTTGCAACGTATTGGATTACGAAAGGCAATTTTGAGAAGGCTCGGGATGTTTTCGAAGAAGGAATCACCACGGTCATGACCGTCAGAGATTTCACCATCATCTTTGATTCATACGCGGAATTCGAGGAATCAATAATCGGAAGCCTCATGGACACCGCAGCTATGCGATCTGATAAGGGCAAAGTGGACGAAGATGCAGATTTTGACTTGGACATACGAATGATGCGCTTTGAGCAGCTCATGGACCGACGGCCATTCCTAGTGAATGATGTACTTTTACGGCAGAATCCGAACAATGTCAATGAATGGGAGAAAAGAGTCGGATTGTGGGGAGACAACAAGAAAGAGGCCGTGCAGACTTATACTGACGCCATAGCAGCAGTGCAACCCAGGAAGGCTATTGGGAAGTTTCACGACCTCTGGCTGAATTACGCAAAACTCTACGAACATGGCGGTGACTTACAGACGGCTCGCATCATTTGCGAGAAAGCCGTCAAGGTGCCGTTCAAGTCAGTAGCAGAATTGGCAGAAATGTGGTGTGGATGGGCCGAAATGGAGCTTGAAAATGAAAATTTTGACGAAGCTGTAGCTATCATGGCTAAAGCAACGCAGGCACCAAAGCGATCTACCGTCGACTATTTTGACGAGACGCTGTCCCCACAGCAGCGTGTACATAAGAGCTGGAAGTTGTGGAGCTTCTATGTCGATCTCGTAGAGAGCCAGAGCACTCTGGAAGAAACTAAGAAGGTGTACGACAGAATCTTCGAGCTTCGAATAGCTACGCCTCAGACTGTGGTCAACTATGCCAATCTCTTAGAGGAGAGCAAGTACTTCGAGGAATCTTTCAAGATTTACGAGCGGGGCCTGGATCTCTTCAACTACCCTGTCGCTTTCGAGCTTTGGAATCTTTATTTGACAAAAGCAGTAGATCGCAAGATCGGTATTGAAAGGCTTAGGGATCTGTTTGAGCAAGCCGTGGAAGGCTGCCCCCCAAAGTTCGCCAAGGTTCTGTACCTCATGTATGGGAGCCTGGAGGAGGAGAGAGGCCTTGCGCGGCATGCTATGCGAATATACGAGAGAGCCACTCGCGCAGTATCCGACGACGACAAGTTCGAGATGTTCAACTTCTATATCACGAAATCAGCGTCAAACTTTGGTCTAACATCTACCCGCCCAATCTACGAACGAGCGATTGCCGCACTACCGGACAAAGAAGCCCGAGACATGTGCCTCAAGTTCGCAGAAATGGAACGTAGGCTTGGTGAAATCGATCGAGCCAGAGCTATCTACGGACACGCCTCCCAGTTTTGCGATCCTCGCACCACACCGACGTTCTGGCAGAAATGGGAGGCCTTCGAAGTCCAGCACGGCAACGAAGATACGTTCAAAGAAATGCTTCGAATCAAGCGGAGCGTGCAAGCCCAGTACAACACCGATGTTAATTTCATCGCGTCCGAGGCACTGGCAAGAAGCCAACAGCGGCCAGATGATAGCGAAAATGGAAACGCTGACAGGCAACCGGCCGAACAAGCTGACGCGATGGCGGCGCTTGAACGCCAGGCTCGCGCTCCTATGGGTTTCGTTGCAGCTAGTACTGGTCCTCAAGCAGGGAATATGCCGGAAGCTAGCAATACGGCTGTGGCTGCTAACCCTGATGCCTTGGACCTGGATCTTGATGACGAGTGAGAAGTAATGACATACACAATATGTGTTGATTTAGGGAAATGGACTTTGTTCCGGCGGAACCGAAGCTAACAATGAACTATGCCTCTTCATAGGGTGTACAATCTTCACCATATCTTCCCAAGCCTACAGGAAGCTGCGCATGGCAGCAGTTTAGGGGCCGTATCTGGTAGTTGCACTAGCGCAAGATTACTTGCAAGAGTGATGACTGGAGTGTTCAGGGGAGACAAACTTGCAGCAAAGAGTAGGACGGCGGCGGGGGCGTAGGGATCTATGATCTTAGGATATGGACCAGCTGCAATGAAGTAGCTTCGATACTACAGATATCAAAGATTTTTACGAGATACCAGGCAGCAGCTCGCGGATAGGCGGAGAAAACTGAACCGATCACCCAGAGACCTCTCGAGAGCAGATCCGGAGGCAAATCGCTACCAATGATTTCGAGTCGGTTCAGCCGAGCACCTTGATCTATAGTAGACGATTCCATTTAGGGTTTCTACATAGTACACAACAGGTCGCTAGCTAATGGTTATGCACACCCAAATATGCATCTCTAATCGCTGTGCCCCAACGTGTTCAATACAAAGTCAATTTCCTACCCGCTAATGCAATCATATTAATGGGGTAGCCCCTTCAGCTCCTTCCTTCGGCCGTGCCACCGCAAGCTGCTCGGCAGATGTTCTTTGTGAGTCAACAGACTCCGAAACTGCACCTTTATCCGAGGATGGAGGTTCCGGCTCTGGGTCTGTAGCATTGATCTGCGGGAATATCTCGGCTATAAGATTCGGTAAGAACCTGTCGACTCTCTTACATGTCTCCTCCCACAACTTGGTGGACGGTTGGCCTTTCGAGGGTGGTTCGATGAAACCGCCGTCCGCCATTACGAGTAGAATATTCTTCAAGCTCTCGGGAACGGCTTCCTCAAGGTTATCTCCTTGTCCGCTGTTCATCAAACGGTCCATGATATCTAAGATCCTGAGCCAAAGATCGAGCATTCCGTCCCACTCTGACAGCAGCACTAGGTAGTGCAAGAAGATTTTGCAGAGTAAATTGGCAGCTTGCACCCGCGTATCGCTCATACCGATTGGATCGGTCTGGTAGATCTCTGGTCTAAGGAGTCGAGAGATTAATGGGAAGAGAACTTCGCCGAAGATCGCTGTCCACTCTTGATGATCTGAGGAGGCCAATTCGGGCGACAGGAGTGAGTTCTGCAAGCACGAGACTGCCTGGTGTCTGATTTCGCGACAGGGGTTTAGGCATTGGGAGCGAAGGGCTTCGAAGATGGGCGACCAATAGGCCAGCCACGCTACACGATTATAAGCTACCATGAAATGCTCGAGGGGCATTGAAAGACTAACCTTCATTGCGTTCTAGGTGTGACTGCTCGATCAGGGTTGGTACTCGATTTGTCAACCGATATATCATCACAACGGCTTTAACGCCACGGTCAACCACCTCATTCTCGCGTGGCTTGGCTGGTTTGATGGGCTTCTGCTCTCTTTTTCGGGCATTGGCCTTTTTGTCGCGTTTTTGCTCAATCGCTGCGCCGACACTTGCTGCTCCCGCATAGTGATTCAAGAGGGACACTATGTCCTTGTAATTATCTGCAGTCACCGCGGGCGGTTGTCCGGCCACCACTCTGGCCACAATGTCGAAGGCATTGCTTGCGGCGTCCGGCACGGTCTGAAGGCTCTTGATGATTGCCCAAAAGTCAGGAGTGTTGGTGATCTCATTTCTTAATGGGCTTGGGTCCCGTATACATAGATTTAAACCCTTCAATGTCGGCATTGCTGCATTTTCTAAGGTCGCCTGATCGTAGCTAGCGATAGTGTGAAGTATGAGAGGAGCTCGCATGAACGAGTGATCCTGAATGGAATTAGTCGGGGAAGCCTTAAGGGAAGAACTTCATTACCTGACTCGCATTTAAGAGGTATAGAAGGTAGAAAACGGCTCTCGATAGTATGAGAGGATGAACATTAGCGGCATCTCTGACAATTGCTCGAAGTGCGTCCGCAACAGCTTGGCCCATCATTGCTACAGATTCCGGATCTCGCGTAGCCAAGATAGTTGACAATTCCAACACGAAAATTACAGATGGATCATATGCTGGGCTTGCTGAAATCGAACGATGCCCATTACTCCGTATCGGAGCGGGAGCAGGCTTCTCGGGCTTGACAACAATGACAACAGGTGATGACTGTTCAGGCAATTGCCTAAGAAGCGCACGAACGAGGCTTTCACGGCCATGCGGTGGCATTAGACTGCAAGCTAGTCAGCACCTACGTTTGGTATTTTGGGGACAGCTCCAACACGTACAGCACTCTCGAAAAGATCTTTTTCATCGGACATGATTCTATACAATCAACGGTGCACAGAGTGCTTTCAAGTTCCTCCTCTGATGGCTCAGGCGGGTCGTCCGCTGCGTAACTCGATAGGAACGAGCTAAAAGTGGAAATCAGACCACCTTCACTGCCTCGTTGTTCTCGGTCGATGACATGAGATGGTGGTTGCAGCGGTATTGCGGGTATGTCAAGTACATCCTCGGAATTTGAGGAGGCAGATGTTAACAACGAGTTTGCAAAAAGATTGAGCCATATGCGGACGATCTGGCGGAAGATTAGCCACGAGAGGTTTCGCGCCTGTGATTTGACCTACATAATTCCAACCGTCCTTGATCTTGGCTTCCTTCTTTGGTATGAGCCGAAAGAGCACAGCGCAGGCCAATTGTGCCTTATAGTCCCTGCCAAACTTCACAGCCAGCTCGCTGACCATTACGCTCTTCCTTTCTGCCTGTACCTCGGTGTTCAGCGCGGTGTTTGTGGGTGTCTCGGAAGCTAGAGTTGACATCGAGCTTAGACAAAAGATGATGTGATCAAGTGCATCCGTGAGGTTGTACTTGGTTGCAATATGTGCACATTGGTCGAATCCAAGGACGACCCTGGAGAAGACTGCATCGTCCGATGCAGACATGAACACGTATGACAACGTCGCAACAATGGGTTTCCATGTCGCATTGAACATATCGGCGTCAAAGATGTTGGTATCACACATAATCAAAGAAGTAGCAGTTCGGGTCTTGTTGAGCAGTTCTTCCCAAGCATAATCAAAAGCTTGCTTATTGTTATGCTCGTCGGGGAGGATTATCTCGTTGCTTTTTATGGAATCATAGATCTCTTGGAGATATTCAGGCGCAAAATCTTTGTCTCCATTGACGCCTCTCAGGTTTCGGGCAAAGTCGTTATATGTCATCCTCTTTTCCTTCTTGACATTGGGGTTATGCTGGTCCGTATTCAACATGATGATAGCATACGTAAGGACTAGCACGGCATCTATGTTGGCGATGCCCTCAGGTGTAGACTTCCCACAGTATTTCGTTGAGAAGACATCAACGATACGCTCGATGAGGGCCGATTCCCCAGGTAAGCGGAACGAGTTGAGCATATCTCTCAATGCCTCATCAACGCGTTGTCCAGTAAAGTCATACAGATCAATGTAAGCTTCTAACAGATGTTCGTGGGACTTTTTCGATAGGTATTCGCCAAGAACGGTCTTTGATATTCTTGTCGTACCTCTGAGAAATTTTACAATTGATTTGGCATCATCGGGATTATCGATGATCCCGTGAGATGCCAAAAATGCTATGCCAGCTCTGGGGTTCTCGTTGAACTTAGTAGCGCCGCGTATGATTATTTTCTTACGGTCACGCTGTTCTCGTAATTTGGCAATGTCAGGGTACCCTTCGTATGCTGGCTCGTCGTCGAGACGATCTGCGACGAATTGTACATATCCAAGTAGGGAGTCAAGGCACAAAGGTGGAACATTTGTAGTGCTCCACCTCGCCGAGTCTGGGAAAGCGTTTCGAGAAAGTAAACCTATGAATTCTTCGCATAGGTCACTACGATCGACTTCGCAATCATAGTTAACGTAGAGCTCTACTAGGTAACTGGGTATGCGTGACAGCGCGCCCACGCTTTCCACCATGGCTTCTCTCGAATCGGGTTTTCTGGAACCACCTTCCATACCAAGTTTTTGACGTTCTTTGATCGGGACGGGCGTAGACCGACCACTGCTAGCCTGAGAAGCATCGCGTTTTACAAGCTTTGGCGTCTTGGGTACACCTTCGTACAGTGCGGGATCTATACCCAACTCGTCATCGATCTCGACGCGCGGGTGAAGACAGGCCACTAGGTACGAAAGGAAGAGCTCTTGTTGTAACTTGAGCACTTCTCTGCACGTAGCAAGTAGAGTCCCCGCCACTCTTAGGGACTCATTGAGGAGCCCCAAATTCTCCGAACGGACCAACTGGAATAAATACCGGCAGAGGTCATCCTTTGCGAGTGTAGCCAAGCTAGGGTGCTTCGCTATTGAGGGCCCGGCTACCTCAAGAGCTACATCTATTATTCTCAGTGCCATTACTCTCAGAGTGTCCCCATGCTGGCGACTATGCGGTTGCAAGAGATCCACAAGAACGCGAAAGAGTTCTCGAATAGATGGCAGAGAGTAAGGTTTGATGATAGCAGCATCGTCAGGGTTTTGCTCTGACTGCTGGGGAAGATCTAACGCACTGGCGTTCGTAGTACCCGAACCCAAGTCCCCGTTGTTACCAGTCGTCGCGAGATCTTGCAAAGTACTGTCCCGTGGCGCAAAAGTCCCGCTGGTGAGATCCTCCGATGGAGGTTCGAGGCTGGTCCGTCCTGACACTGTCTCCGTCGGGGCTTGGCTACTTTGCTCAAAATGGATTGAAGTTGGCCCATCAGTCGTGATGGGCTGTAGAATACCTGTTGTGCCATTCACAGCTGGATCATTCATGACGACATTTGCCTTTTCTTCGATGTCAGCTTCGAGAACCCCTGTGTCTTCGCCGGCTTCAATTTCCAGAGACTTCAGGCGCTCAAAAATCGTTTGACACATGGTGATCATGGACATCTCTGCTTTCCTTCGAAGTAGATCTGACAGCCTCGTCTGACAGCACATGCTGAGACCCGTTTCCATCATCTCACACACGCTCTCATCCCCGAGCAGATCACCACCAGGGCCAGAGAGCATACTCTCCATAAGTTCTAGAATTCCTAAGAGGACAATCTCGTCTGCTGCCGAGTCGCTCGCTTCAAATCGGCAGTGGGTGATGGCAGCCGAAAGTAATTGCATAGCGAAAGCGAGTCGTGGGGACTCTCTGCCAATGAGATTGTACGCGAAGAACTTAGTAATTGCAACGATTGCCAGTGAGGTAATCGGGGCGGAGGTCGAGGAGGATCGTATCACTTGGAGGAAAGGATGTAGTAGAGACGGAATGTCGAAGCTCCTGATGTCTGGGAAGAATCAATTCTCTGCTAGAATAGAGACATATTGGGAGTCTAACCTGTGCATCCTCTGAGGTCATGTCTCAATCTTGCGAATGCAGAGAGCAATGGGTTGTCTTGCATGCTCTTCCCTTTCTTGCCCCGAAGGCCCCACCGGCTGGCGAGCGTATCGTCCACTCCAACGGCACCATTTGCGATTCGTTCCGGCTGCCTATACCCAGCTGCCGAGCTTCTATCACTGGCTTTGGGAACCCTACCACTGTCCCCACTACTAGGTATGGCAGGTCCCCCTCCGAGGATTGCGGAAACCGACGAATGGGCCCATCGAGCATGCTTTCTCATTGCCGAAGTGACAGTAATGCATTCCGTAGTTATCAAAGCTACAGGATCCACGGCTATGGATATCCTCGTGTCCCAGGAAGCATTCGTGTGTATCTCTGGACTGTGCTCCTGGTCATTCATGCGAGCTGGTAACTCCACGGTAGGCTGGGTGCTTGTGGCTACAGGAGGCATGGAACTCCCAGGCATTCCGCCATGTCGCGACTTCAGAACTCCTTCTTTCCCGTCCATGATGCTTGTCATACTGGCTTTGTACGCTGGCTTTCCCATAAACCAACTTCTTAGCTAAACGCCTGAGTGCCCCAGTAGACTGCCTCAACACCGCTCATATTGAGACACGCCATTGTATGTAGTAGAGATCGTGCGAAATGGTTGTGGGAAGCTCAAGGCTACCGCAAATCCCAAGTATGCTATGGGCTTGGTCCATCACCTTTCTTTCGCCAAGCCTCGAGGAAGAGTAGTTCACAGCAAAAGGGGCTACACCGTCTCTAGGCTGCAGAAGCATCCGATCAATCGGAATCTCGAGTTGTCTTCCTATATATTTATATTTGCGTTCCAAAATCTAAATATTCGAGTATGATACAAGTCTACGGAAGTATCGGGCATCATACCTTTGCCATATGCCCAGGTATTTCTATCAAAACGCCCTTAAGACGACTGCCTGCTCCTGTTCGTGATACAGTTCAACAAAAAGCCAAAGGACACATAAGGCAGACGAATGAGATCGATCAATCCGAAATTGATCTGCTTAGGAATCACCCCCAAAATGATTTCTGTGAGTGCACCTCCGAGCACAGAAAAACCAGATCAGGACGCCGCACGGAAATCGCCGAAATGTTGAAACTGCCTGCACATATTGTGGAGACCTTGAAGTATCTCCAGTAGATACTCCTAGTAAACAACGGTATAGCCCGACTCTAAGTGTCATGATCTTTTACTTGATCAAGCATCTTTCTCTTTCGCCTTGACCTCCTTCGTGTCTTTGGAACTCTTACCAGCTGCTTCCGCCTTTGAGTCTTTGGCGTCCTTCACAGCTGCCACCTCCTCCACGGCTTTGGAGTCCTTTATATCTTTAGTAGGGACGTTGTCTTTCGCGTCCTTGGTATCTTTAGCATCAGGACCCGCTTTCGTATCCTTCGTGCTTTTGACATCCTTAGAGTCTTTAGACTTCTTGTTGGCTTCAGTATCTTTAGTGTCCTTGGTACCTTTGGTCGCCTCTTTGGTATCCTTGGGCACAGAATCTTTTGAGAGCTTGTCTGCCTTCTCTTTCTCTTCTTGCGCAGCTATAGCCGCATCGTGCTCTTTGCGGATCTGGTCTTCCTGGGAAGAAACATCTTCCATACCATTTTTGTCCTTCTCCCATTGACTACCGGGGTCATTGAATTCGTCCTTGATCTTCTTCATGCGCTCTGCACGCTCTCGTTCTTCATTCTCGTGATTTCTTCGTTCCTGTTCCATCTCCTCCATATGCCGAATGTCATCGACACTCGGCTCGTACAGATGCCAGACTGTGTAGTGAGGCAATCCGACGACTGAGAATTGCATCCTCTTCGCCATCTAAGAATCTAATTAGCAATGCGGCGGAAAATGTGGGCTCCAAGCTTACTTTGCCAAAGCCTTCTGTTTCTGCATGCTTCTCGAAGCTGAAAGCTGGAAAATGAACTCCTGACCGGAAGACCTTCGCCTTTGCCAGGATGCTAACACCCCCAACGCCATCTATCTCCATCTCCATATCGGGATCGCCATAGGGATCTCTAAGATATGCTAGATGGGGTCTCCAGGTAGCATACTCTGCGTAGCCCTCGACGATGACTGCATCTTCATCCAGAGTGTCGGCTAGAGCTAGAGCTGTTTCTGATTCTTGCCAAGAATTCAAGTCGTACGGCTGCTCCCCGCCCAGCCAGTCAGGTAGAGGTCGCCACACATCTGCGACCACGATTATTATACATCGATTGAGATGCACAGGCAACTTACTGGGCACTATAACATCTTTGTTATGACGCATCAAATCCTCCAAGATAGTGAAGGGAGCAGTCTCAACGTCAACGTCCCTCCAATAAACCCAGCTATGCGTCGGACGCAATGCTGCACTCAGCAGCCAATTCCGAGCTTGGGCCATTAATTTTCTTCTGCTCGCCTGGGCAGCGAAGCCGTGCCGACTTTCCACATCTTGGTTGACTTTTTGGCCGAAGTCCTTCTCGATCACTGATATTTCTCCATAAGGCATCTTTGGGTTGGGGTCATTTTGTAGATCCGTGAGCATTTGGGATAGGAGATTGAGGGTGTTGTCTTTCGAGTCAGATACGAGGAATGCTAAATCGACTAGGTGGTGAGGATATGTGTAATTGTGGAGATGTGCGAAGAACATCGGAAGATGTGACTCAGCATCGCGAAGAGGTGCGCACATCAAGACTCTCTCTTCATGCTCCCATCCTCGGGCCGATCCAACGGAGCTCGACAGATCGTAGTACCGAACAGTCTCCAGTTGTAATTCCGGTGGGCCGCCGGAGAGCAAGCCAAGAGAAAATGTACCAATAATAATAGATCGCAGTGAAGGGAAGAATATTAGAATCAACAGTAGAGAAGCGCCTCCAGCGATGGCCAGCCGTATAAGGAGCTGTCTTCTTCGTCGTAGAGCTGGCTGGGATCTAGGTTGGAATCTGTTCATAGAGGATGGATCGTTAGCGGTAAATCTCAATTCATGCCATGCCCATGTAGATGCTACAGCTACTTGAGCATAAGGGGAGCTATTACCTATGGGGTGATATCGAAAGACTCCCGCTCTCTCTCGACGGGTACCCTTTGTTAGTCCCGTTAAGGTAGGCATTATGCCGGTTCATCTTCTCACATACACCGCTGCCCCTCAGCAGGGGTCGTTACGGTCGACGACCAGATGAAGAGGTCTGACTCCCACTTGTTTGTTCGAGGACAGACGCTTAGCGCAATCGTGTAAGGATGGAAAGTTGCGCAGCTCACGCTCGTGGGGAGATCGTGAAGTTCCCTAGATATCCATGAAAATATGAGATACAATCGCCAATCGCTACAACTCACCCTTTGATGAAGGCTAGGCGAAGTCACGGAAAGGCCTGAGGAGGCTTTTGGTTTGACCGTTTGAGCCAGGAGGAATCGTGTTCTAGGGCTGGCCCCTGCACTTTTGGCGCGCGTCTAAGGGAGCTAGAAATCTTTGCAGTCCGCCATTTTTCAACCTTACTCGCTTGCAGTATCGATATCTACACCTCGAGTTGAGACTCCGGATCATGGTCTAGGGCATTGAGTGTCCATTGCGAGTGATCAGCATTTCTGGGCTGATTACCGGGCTTGGTCCATCATTCAGCTCTGTAAATATGGCTGTCTTGAGTTTTGAAGCCCTCAACCACAGAGTGCGAGGGCCAAAGATTGGTCAACGCTTGAGATATCATCTGCTAACTGCGCCTGGGTCTTGTCGTTGTTGTTGCTGCTCCTACATTGGTGGGTGCTACCATTCCCTAAGTTCTCCACACAGCTCTACAGCATTATGAGGAAAATCATCACACAAGTTCCGGCGATATCGAAATGAGCCATTGAACAACATGCACTACCATCTGATCGCCAATGCTTATCATATCATGGTCTGGCCCAACATCTTTGGTGCTCTCTTACTGATACATACCCGAGGATCGCAGACTGATTGCCTCCACAGCGATCGACGACTCGCTCAGTGGTATGTACATACTTCACAGCTTTCCGCCCCACCCAGCTTTTCTGTCATGATGAGAAACCAATACATCAGTTCTGCTTCTGATAAATCTTGATGACAACCTTTACCAATCTTACCATTTTCTCTGATACTGTGGCATCTATCATTACCTCCATGACTGATTTGGCATGGGCAAACATGCAGCTAATGCGAATGCTTCTTAGGTCGTACTGCTTGGGTGACTGAATTGCGTGCTGGTGGGTTTGCTCTCCTCCTCTCTCTTCTATGCCACGATGAGAAAAGTCAATCCATTCTATGAACGTGTCATCCGCCGAGCCACCCTCCCTGATACCAGAGTAAAGTCTCCGGGCTTCATGATGATAGGTTGTGGAGTTTGTTCATCTTTGGATGGCATTCAGTGGTTTCAGAGCTCTTGGCTTGAGTTGGTCGTCTTGAACTTCGCCTGCCCGGGGCCGGTGGAAGATGCCTGATTAAACGGGCTTTTCTGAGCACATACACCACTCCTCGCACCACATTCATTTTCACAACGTGGATATGCCACTGATTCGTTGTTTAACAGAGGACCAAGGGCATTTCCCATCAGTCTCGTACGACTGATCCAAATCATTCGCTCCAGTGTCGACCAAGTATAGGGTCGAAAGATATGTCTCAGCGACCACAAGAACGACTGAGTACTATGGGATGGCATGGTATACATGAAACAAATTGTACGGTGCAGTGATATCCCAGGCACTGGCGCTTCAGTGAAGTATATGGAATAGCCTGATCGAGAAATCTGACTACTTGCGATTGCACCTAGACTTGGTAGGGACTATCCGTGGCACTGCATCCGCTACACGTGCTCATCGAAGACTGAGCATCTCGAGAGTGAGGGAAAAGTCAAATAGGACAGTAATTGATATGTCAACAGGCTGCAATCGCGGCGGGATCCTGTTTCTCGCTAAGAGTTAGTACAATCGCTTCCTGTATGCTTCGTACACTTCAACGGCCACCTGTTTGCGACCCAATTCGTTCAGACTGTATGGCACTGATGCCTTGGCTACAGCGCGCCATGAGGTCCTTGAGTCAGAAGCCCTTGTTGGTCCTTTCCTCATCCAGCTGGGCTGAGTGACTCATCCTACCTACTTCTCTATTTAAGCTGCCAGAGCTCTTTCCCAGTGAAAGAGGACTCTATCTCATAATTATAGATTCACTCAGCGCCTTATCACTACTGCCTATGTAAAGCGAGCTACAATCCTACTATTGACCTGTGAATGCGGACTTTTATTTCATTTGATACATCCTTGGATCATATCCTTTGCCATACATAAATACAGAATCATGACACTCTCATCATGGCAAGTAAAGGCGGCGGAAGTCGCTCAGGATGCTCCAGCAACGATCAGCGTCCCGTTCCACGATGCCAACAAGTTCTTCGCTGTCGATGCTTCCGGTAGTACCACTGGAGGCATCATGAAGGCTGAGGAGGTAACAGTGGTGGCACTTCATGGAAACCCGGACGACAACGTCGCCTTATGGAGCAACGTATGCGGCAAACCTTGCTTTGTTCACGCCGTGGGCTCTCAATTCTTCCATGGCTCTGGAGGGACATCGCCCGTTGCTATTCTTGAACAGCCCCTCGCAGAAGACCAAATCAAGGGGTCGGATTTGTGGTTCTTACTGACAGACGGACAAATAATGGCGCGCGATGTCTCCGAACTTACGCAAATGGCAGATGTTCTAGATGTGATCCAGGTTCCTGTTGTACTGATCATAGTTGGCGCGCGGTCTGCGGCCCCAGATCAGGCGAACCTATCGGTTGGCATCTCGTTCTTCGCTAATGCTCGAGAGGCCCTGATCCTGTTCAAAGACTATATCTCGGGGCGACTGTTTGTGATTGATGCCAAAGGAGCATTCGAACCATTGAGATCGACACAGACTGATGGTCTGTCGAAATGGGATTCAATCCCTTCATACGCAAATGAAGCCGCGTTCGACAAGCACTGTGGCGAATTAGACATAAAATTTGTGACAAATGAAGGGAGATTGTCCACAAGAGGTGTATCCCTTGGAACAGCGTGGGACACCGCTACTGGCAATTCCCTTGTCAACGTCCCTGCTCTGCTCGAGCAAGTCCATTTACGCCACGAAGATTTAAGGAATCTGCTCCAGGAAGAGGCCATCACTCAGCTCGCCCTTCTTTGTAAGACTCGTGGCCAGCTTGGTACACTGAGGGACCTTATCCTTCGTCACAAGCAGGAAGAAATTGTTGTTCGTCTGGAAGACCGTCATGGAGCAAGCAAGATCATGGAGAAGATGCACAATACCAAGCCAGAGGAAATTAATAAGCTCATGGAACAGCTCCGACAGGCTCATGCTGCCAACAGGGAGACCTATCTGACACTGCAGAACTCCCCAAGCGAAGAAAGTCTGCTGGCCAAAAAAACAAATAGACTCATCAACCAGGGCCTCGCCATAATAGCAGGTTTCGAGAAGGCATCCTATACCGCAGATATCCTCAACAGGAAGAGCAACAGAGCCATGCGGTCCGCAGTCGTGTCTGCTGCTGACGCTGAGGTACATATTCTAGCACTAGATCTTTCGGACGGTATTGACGCCTTCCGGGGTACATGCCCAATCTGTTGTGGCGAGGAGCAGATCATGTCTGTCGTACTCAAGCGTTTAGACACGGTTGAAGAGAACACTACCGACTTTGCTTTGAACTTCCCACTAGCTGCCGCGCAAGCAAAACAGAACGCGGACATGGTTTCCAGCCAGTGTATCTGTTTTCAATGTGCTCTTCTGTTGCCGAGATCGATCTTCCAGGAAGAGACAGTCGCCACAATTCCAAGCGTCGACTACAAAGGTAACAATAAGAAATACATCAACCACCAGCTCACGTTGGCCATCACTGCTGGACTTGCTACAGGGGCTTCAGGCATAGTGCATCTTTTCATGACTATTCTAGACCGGACATTAGAAACCAAGGCTTGGTGCTCGATAGACGATACTGAAGATGTGGAGGTTCGACATCGACGGCAGGTGCTCAATTGGACGCTTCAGAACCTGCTAAGGAATTGCGAATGCCGCCAAAATTTCAATCAGACTGGAAAATGGGTTGACTACCCCCAAGCTCTCAAGTGGGCTATCAACGAATACGAAACAGCAGGGCTTGACAGTTGGATTATTCAGTATCCCTTGGCTGGCTTCAGTCAACTTTTGCGGTGGTATGAGTTGCTGGGTGTGGTAGCGAAGGACAAGGTAGAGGTTGTACAAAAGGCCAAGCTCATACACCAGGTCGTCACTGCCATGATGAATGGTTTGCTGCGCCAGAAAGATGGCGACAACTCATGGACTTACCCTTTCCTGGGTCTCGTCTACCAAGAGTTCAATGCCCCCGGGGTGCCACGAGATTTGGGACCGACATCCCTGGTTTCGACCGACAACTTTTGGCCAAGACTTGAAGATGTCCTGAGCGAGCGACAGGATGTCAAGCGCTTTTTGTCATGCTTTAAGAGCTCCACCCATGCTTCTGTCCGTAGTAAGATGGCATCACGCATACAACTGGTTACTTTCTGGGCTCTGTACGCGCAGAAGGGACATACCACGCCAAAGACGTTTTTCGCCAACATCAAATCTCGAGAGCCGCTTGCTCCAGCAATCCTCGATCCTACGACGACTGTCCCCCAGAAGGCCATTCAAGAGGTCTTGATGTCAATATTCTGTCCAGTGAAAGCTTCGCAGAACGTTCATCTGAGCAACATCATGCCTCCATTTGCAAGCCCTTTCGGGGCGAGCGTCCTACGCTGCGGGATACCAGGATGCGGCTTTGAATTTCACTCCAAACACGACACTCAGAAGGGATCAGAAGTCGCGAGCCAGAGGATCCGTGCGCGGAGGGCGGAGCATTTCAGCAACGTCTATGGATCAGGTCCTTCATACGCCAGCCAAACCGGACTTCCGGATCCCACAACACCGCCAAAAGCCCCATCATCTTACCACAACACACTTCATATCAGCACGGCTAGAGTCTGGTCGAAGCTGGATTACCACCAGAAGCAAGCCATATCCGAGGGCATTCTTGGGCACGATGATCCCGCTGTTGCCAACTTTATGCGGGATGTCTGCCTTGAGATATGTTTTAGGAGCCACCGAGGCAACATCTATTCGGCCACGATCGAGGATGAAGTCCGAACCATATTACCCAGTTTCCTGGTTGCACTACGCATGGCCAGTCAAAATTCGGGCCTGGAGGACACGACAGGGTTGTCATATGTGCACGACTGGACGGAGAATACGATTGTTGGAAAGATGGAGTATGAGTTGGAGCAGTCGTTATGAATTTTTGGCATTATACCCTCGTTTGTTGGCAGTTCTTTGCGGGCTCTTTCTTTTCATTGTCCTTGCTATGAGCGAAGCATGCACGAATTGTGCGCTTGCTGTAGCCGGTTATTGCGGCTTGTTTGAATATGTGTGACGGTGACAGATTAAAGCTGGGGCAGTATTGTTGTCTAGGTAGTCTTCTGGGTTGGCGAATGTCTTCTACTGGGTTTCGTCTGGGAATGCCAGCGACTGATGTTGGTATTAGAATCTGATAAGCTGTAATCAAATCATGAATACGAATTGCTTTGCTTCTCGACTCTGTCGGTTTGGAGCCACCAACCCTGCATCTTCTCCATCGTCATTCGGTCGCTCCGTAGCTATCTTTCGGTTCTTCGCTGTCAAAATAATCCTCAGACCAAATGCCAAAATAGCTACAGCAGCCATAAAGCACGCACAAATTGCCATTCCGGAAACGTAGTACGGTTGATCACGGTCAGGGTACAAATGTACCCCTACCAACGGTCCCAGCTGCCCAATATAATTCAGCATTGCAACACCCGTCCCTTTCTTTGAATCAGAGTCTTGGTTGTTGATTGTCCAGGTAATGACAATGGTCACTACAGAGAAGAAACCCATTGCTGCGGGGTACACGCCCACGTAGCGCCATTGCGGACTTGCGTGCATGGAGCCAGCAATGGCCATCATTGCGTAGCCAGTGGAGGCGAGAAGGGCGTGGAAGATTACGAAGGCGCTACGGCCGCGGTAGCGGTCCGAGAGGTAGGCGGTCAAGAGGACGGTAAAGAAGGCGCAGAGGTAGGGTGGTGCTGAGAGGGCTTGGGAAGTCAGGGCCGAGTAACCCATTCTGTAGAGGATTTAGCATAGGCATCTCAAGGCGAGTGAGCATGATCGAGCTTACTCTTCTATTATCGTTGGTAGGAAGACGGGTAATGAGCTGAACGCTACATTGGCGCAGAAGAACATCGCCTATAGACACTCGTTAGGCTATGTTGTGACGATTTGAGGAACAAAACTTACAGCAGTAAGATAACTTTTTGGGTCTATGAGTGTTTCTCGAATTTCTCTCCACTTGAGGCCCTTTGGTTCCCCCTTTTCAGAGATCCCTTTTTCGTTGCGAGGACGTAATCTGGCTACTTTTCGCTCCCTCGTTGTGAGGTACTTGGCAGTCTCCGGGTTGTCAGGTATATACAGATAGACGAAGACCGAGACGACAATACTTGGAAACCCCTCCACGAGAAATAACATACGCCACGTAGCGATTGGAATATGACTTCCAATTTTGGTAATTACCCAGGCGAGGCTACTGGCGAATGATGTCGCCAGTGGTGCGGCTGAGATGAACAGGCCGGTTCTGAGAGCAAGCTCGTCTCGCTTGTAAAAGAAAGACATGAAGAATGGAACGCCCACAAAGGCTGCTTCCCCAATGCCAAGAGCTGCGCGGAGAATGAGTAGTGATGTGAAAGAAAAGGCCAGGGACTGCATGGAGGCTATGAGGCCCCATGATGCTACGCAGACAGCGACTTGACCTGCTGTTAGCATCGACAAGCTCAGATGTAGAAAGGAGCATACATACGATAGATATGCGGAGGAAAGACTTTCCATAGCAAGGTCATCCATTCAAACGACACATATGAAATGTAAAAAGCGCGTAACAGCCATTCATATTGCAAAGAGCTCAAGTGCAAATCCTCGGACAAGCCAGCGATCCTTGCGTTTCCAATATCTGGTCCGCTGTCAGCTCAATTGCCAGGCGAACGGATTACTTCGCCGCATACTAGACCGGTCTAGGAAGGAAAGCATATACAGTAGAGCCACAAAAAGCACAAGTTTCTTATCGAACTTCCTAATTACGGATCTCTCTTCGTCTGGCGTGTAGAGCATAAAACTCCGCACAGTCGAAGCACTCGCTCGCCGCGCTCTGCTGAAGTTGGGGGGCTTCTCCTCGTCACTTTGCCAATCTTCGAAATTTGGATCAAAAGGGAATTCATCGGTTCTCGAGCCATGGTGACTGTGGGAGAGGTCCTTTAATTCGACGTCTCCCGACGTGTCTTCTCGTCCGAACTTTCCGGTAAGATCGATATCATCCTCAAAATCGGATAATGACGTTCTCGGCTGACCGACAAAGTTCTGGGGTTGGTGATCATGGTGCAACCTGGCATAGGACATTGCGAGCGCTCGAACATGCTTTCATACGCGGCCCCTGAACGTATTCATGGCTCACGTGCTCGAGGGAGAAGGGAAATGATGCGGTTGTTTGTTCATCTGTGCCATGTTCCGCCACTGAAGTACATATGGAAGCTGGGACACCAGGAAGCGTGTCATGAGCTTGCAACATTGCCATTTGAAGAGCCTAGTCCTACTTTGCCGTAAGCACTAAGACGTCGTCAAAGTTTGCTGGCGCTCCTTCAGGAGCGCTAGGCTTGGCGCTGGCTCCGGAGATATACCCCACTAGCGCGACGCACCTCAAACTGACCTGCTTTGCTGCGAATATCAGAGCTCTTAATATGGCCACAGATAGACGGCGCGTCAATGGACCGCCTGGAGGCACCACGCCGCCAATCTTCGCTCCCGGGCTAATTGATAAGTCAAGCATCCAACAAACGCGTACTCGAGGGCCCGATGAACTCCGTAAGATATGTAAGTGCTCCATTGAGGACGAGCTTATCTCAATCATTCAGCCATACTGATCATTGGATATGCTGTAGTTCTCAAGACCGGTCTAACCCCATCTGCGTCTGGCTCCGCCTACATCGAACTCCAGCCAACTTCCCCGACACAGAGCAAATCACTCACGAGCCAAACACCAGGTCTGAAGCTCACCTGTACTGTCCATGGCCCTCGACCGTTGCAAAGATCAGCACCATTCTCCCCTCAGCTCCTGTTATCGACTCGGGTTAAGTTCGCACCATTCGCTGCTCAGCAACGAAGAGGGTACATTCCTGATGCCAGCGAACGAGATCTTGCTGCTCATCTAGAGACCGCGCTACAAGGTGTCTTGATTGGGGAGAGATGGCCGAAGAGTGGAGTCGATGTCATTGTTACTGTTCTCGAAGGTGAAGAAGACCACCCAAAGGAGATTTTGGGAGAGGACCGCAATGGGAGAATTGGTGGTTGGGGCTTGATGTCCATCCTTTCAGGTTGTATCACTGTGGCTTCTGCTGCCATCATTGATGCTGGCATCGATTGTGTTGACCTGGTCACTGGTGGTGTGGCTGCCATCGTTCGTCAGCCTTCAATGCCGCTACAAATCGTTCTTGACCCTTCCCCATCCGACCAAGGGGAGATTATAGCAGCCTGCGTCATTGGCTATCTACAGTCTCGAGACGAGGTCACAGAATTGTGGGCTAAAGGGAACATGGTACAAGCCAATGGCAAAGCAAGCCAGGCGCTGGGATTCGAGCCGCTTGTTGACCGAGCTGTGGAGGCAGCGATGACTGCACGCTTGGTCCTGTTAGAGGCTATAAAGGAGGCTACAGAGAGCAAGATTCAGTCGAACTGGCCTCAGGTATCAGAGAAAGCAGTGGCAATGTGAATGCAATAACAACTACTGCTGGACGGAGATGCTGACGATATAAAGGCCTTGAGTCGATTCGTTCTACGAGGTAATGACCGCATAGCGCTGGTGTATGATACCCATTCATTCAAAAGTCTTCTTATTATTGGCATGAAAATTGAGTACCCAATGCGCAGCTGATACCTTGGCACCAGCCCAATTGCTTGAGTTTGTACTTTTCCGAAGTCAAGTTTACGATTTCCTGAAACATTCATACCACTGAACTTCCGAACCTCATTGTCCAAAAAGAGATGAAGAGGATAATCATACTCTACCTTCCTCACTTCAACCAACCTTTCACTTTCCAAATCTTACTACTCTAACACAGTTCACGCAATTATCCGAGATTCACACATAATCTACATAATCTCCTTTAATCTCAACATAACTCTCACAGCACTTCACCTTCCACACACAACTCTACACAACCTTGATCACAACTCACACAACATTCCACCACAACACAAAACTTCCACCAATCTTCAATAGCTCACCACCCTCAAGACCCTCACACATCTTACCGTCAACATCACCACCACCGCCACGATGCCACCCAAACCCCCACCCGACGAAAACCTCACCTTCCTCTGGGCCTGCCTCAAAAATTCCGACTACAAAAAGGTCCGCTCTCCCCCCCCCTCCCATCATAACCAAACCCCTAACCTAAACTCCACCCATCTAACACCATCAACCAGATCGACATGCACGCTGTCGCCAAAACCTTCAACATCAAGCCCGGTGCCGCCGGCACCCGCTTCTACCGTCTCAAGCAGCGTATGGAACCTGATGCCGCGACCCCCACCAAGGGCGGGAAGCGCAATGCTGAGGAGTCTGGAATGGATGGTGAGGAGGTGGAGGAGGACGTTTCCCCGAAGAAGAAGAAAGGTAGTGCTAGGGATAAGGGAGTGGGGAAGAAGGGTGGGGGAGCGAAAGGGAAGAAGGTTAAGCAGGAGGTGGATAGTGATGAGGAGGTGGGAGATGGAGAGGAGGGTGGGGAAGACGAGGGCGGTGTTTGCGGTTGAGAGGTGATTGAGATTGCCAGATGCATGACGGCATGGTAGTGGTGACGATTGCAAGGGGAGGATGGAATCGTGGCAGGCGACTGGTTGCCACTTGAGCAGCTTTTGCCATCAGCAGCATCATCAATCGTAGCTGTATGATCAACGATGAAGATTTCTCACCCATGCAACTATCTCACAGCAGCGCCCCTTAAACTGTACACCGTACAAACCCCTCCTTTCTTCGTCACCAGCCTCCTAACCCCCACCCCTTTATCGCCCTCAACCCCCTTCAACGCCTCCACACCTCCCGCCTCAAACCCAACCTCCAACCCCGCCGTCGTCGTAAACCCCGGCTGCAAACTCTCCCACACCTTCTTCTTCGGATTCAGCACCCCCTCCGGCTCCCCCTCCCACCCCTCAAAGTACACCCTCTCGCCCGCCTCCGCTCCCGGGGGCGGACTCACCAACTCCACAGGCCCCTTATGGTCGTCCGTCTCCCCCTCTTTTAACCGTGGCGACGCCGCGAGCACCATAGCCGCCGATTTGACACCGCGCATCGTCACGGGTTTGAGGTTGCACACCGCGATGATTTTCCGTCCTTGCATTTCCTCTAGCGGTACGAGGCCGTTCAGGCCGGAACAGACTGTGCGCACGATCTGGCCGGAGTGTTCGGATGTGTTTTCTGTGCCGGCGGGGTCGCCGCAGGCCATGGTGGAGACGTAGAGGGAGTCGGCGTTGGGGTGGGGGATGGCTTTCAGGATGTGGCCAACGCGGAGGTCGATGAGGTGGGGGGAGAGGGGCGTTTCTTTCGGGGGTTGTTTGGCGGGCTTTGGGGCTTTTTCTTTTTTCTCCTTCTTTTGGCCCTGATGAGGGGGAGTGTTTTCGACGGCTGTGGTTTTGGCCTGGGAGGTGGGATCTTGATGTGGTTTTGACGCTTTGTCGCCGTCTTTGCTTCTGCCGACCACTAGGGGTGTTTGGTTATCTGCTCCGCCAGCGGCAGCTGCTGCTTTTTCTTTCTTCTTCCGCTCTTTCTCTTCTTTGGGGTCTATTGGTTTATGTATGAATTTGATATCATCTACATCGATATCGACTTTCTCGTCCGGCGCCAGTGAAAGTCCGAACAGCGGCGCACTCTGCACAAAATCAATGTAGCGTACAATATGATGGTACCCTTTCTCCCCTGTCCGTTCCTCTGCACTCCACGACTTGACCGAAGGTGCTAGTCTGTAGAATAAGGCTGGATCGGCCACGGAAGGCTTGCTGCCCAGTAGAGTTGTACGCGTGGAGAGGTGTATGTTGAGGGAGCCGAGACGTTCGGCGTGTTTTGCTTCGTCCTCATCAGGCACGGCGAGACGAGAGGACGTGGTTAGCCATTGTGATATCTCGACTTTTTCGTTGTCTGTGTAGGTGGTGTTGGGGTAGAGCTGGTGAGATGCGGTGGAAAGATCGGCCTCAGAAGTGGAGGCTGGTATGGTAGAGGAGAAAGACGAATAGAGGAACCCTATAAGATCTTTTGGAGAGGAGGTAGAAGTTGACATTCTGTGGAGGAAGCAGACGGCTATTGGTCGTCGGGGTTTAAGACTATAGATCCCGGAGATTCGCAGGGGCTGGGACCGAAGCTGGAAGGGCAAAGCCTTGAGTAGGGCCAGCTTGTCCAAGGCTGTAGTGCAACTGATAATGAGTGCTTGGGCTACATACAACCTAGAGTCGTTGCAAGAGTATAACTCGCCGATTAAGTCAACAACGGGCCTAAGCGAGCCTTGGCACGATGATGTGGAACAAAGGCATGGAAGGTAGCAGTAGTGGTCTGCATCCTTGGGCGAGATGAGATGAACAAGCTTAGTGTCGTCCTCTGTATGCTTAGAAGACCATTGCCAATGTTGAGCGTCTACACTGGTCGTGGCAATTGTGGCTGCTAAAGGTGCCCCCACTCCATAGCAGCTTCTCCTCACAATGCTCACTGAAGGTGGCTCGCCTCAAGAAGGCTTAATCTCATTGACAAAAGGTTACATAGTAGACCCGGTATCAACGTCAAGTAGAAAGCCCGTAAGGCAGGCGGCGCCAATACGAGTACTACCTCCTGCTCATCTTTGCCCTGCCTTATACTCACCCCTCCTAATTCGTCCACCATCATGCGTCAACATGCTGCCTCGATTTGTAAGGAGAAGCATTGCTGAGGGTGAGACTGGGCCATGTATATTCCCGACCTAAATCGAGCACCGATGGCTAACGTAAGTGGTGCATCAAATGTATTTCGCCTCTGCCGATTAGAACCATTGTCCGGATAAGCAGAAGTCCACTCTGATCGTGAGAAGATACCATAGGTTTCCAAGAGTCACCGGATTACCGACACGTTTTCGTTCACAGCTCCTCTGAGATGTATGTTCGAGACAGCCAAGTTCCAGCATACAACGGTATATGCGGAGGCTGTTGTATGTACATGAGACAATGTGATTACTTTTACCATACTACGCCTTATGTACTCCAAGACGAACGCTACTGCTTATAACACGTGCATGACTGGGATATCTTGACGAACAGGACGATAGCCTCCAATGCTAGCAATATCAGTACCTCGACTCTGTCGGGGTGTTTTTCCCTCCGGAAAGATGCATGTACGGTTCCTGTGCAATGCAAGATTAGTCGATTAGGCAAGAGCACGATACTGGGGATACACTGACCAACACCTTCTTTGCATTGCAAATCCGCCAGGACAAATTGCGAACAGTGCCATCCGCTTGGACCACTTCCGGCGCAAATTCGATGCCGAACCTACATCCTGATCAGCATTGGAACGGCCTAATTGGGTGGAAGAAGCAGCTCACATTTGATGCACGGCGAAAACTACCCGCTTGGAATACTTCCCGTTTCGCTCAACTTGACTTCCGAAACACTCATCAACTGTGGAGGGCGCAATCTCCGGATCTCGATCAAAGCAATTCCTCACCAACTGTAGCACGGCCTCTTCAACCCTAGGTCTTATGGATCCATTCGCATCTACCTCGACGTCTTCTTCGTCGAACTTTGTGATCCTAGTTTCGAAAGGGACTGAAATGGCCATTACATTGTGCTTCCCGTTATGATGATATCGAAACTCGAAAACTCCTGTCGTCCACCAGAGCTTGTCTCCAGAAAACTCCATCTCCCCCGATAGGAAGTCCTTGCTCTCACCATCTTTGCGAGCGGCGCCAGACACTCGGACATCGCTCAACAAAATGCCACAATCAGCGATGATAGACCCGTACTGGTCTTTGTTCGTTGCCACCCATCGGCCCTGAGAAGAAACTCGAGTGGCGTCTCTAGAACGATTGTCCGCGACCATGTACAGCCCTATCCAGTCCTTCTCGCTGTGATTCAGTGGCGCTGTCCATCGCACCTTGATAGGTCCGCCGTATTCAAAGATCAACGCTTTGAAATTTGATCGCTGTTCTGACCTTGCTGAAGGCTCCTTTCCATTGATCGGCATATATGGGGCCTGGGAAGGCGTACCCTCCACATCAAGGGAGTAGTCTTTGGGATCGTAGCCTGCGAGATCCGGAGCTAACCTCGTGATGCTGATGCGAGCAGGATGCTTGAATAGTGCCGTTGAGTCCCTCACCAGGGTGTTCACGCCTGCTGCGATCTTAGGCTGAGCTGCCTCGAAGAAATCTTCTACGGAATCGAGTGTCCCCTCCAGCATCTTGTCGACACTGCCTTGCCACTGCCACAGGTGTGGAGGCAGGGATCGCTTGAGGCTTTTGACAAGTCCCGACTCCCTTCGCACACTTTGCCCGTACAGCTTTTGCATGTGTGGCCGCTCAACAAGCTGAATGAACATGATGGTAAGGACATGACTGAGCAGAGCCAGGGAAAATATCGCGGTGCTGCCAGTGATTAAAGCAGCACCCCAAACGCCAGCTAAGCCTATCACTCGCTCCGGATTGTTGAGGAAACGGTATATACCATCGTATGTCAACTTTGGAGAGTGGTCGAAGAAGAAGTCTCCGAAGAACCAGCCAAATTCGCCCAGAGAGTCATAAATACTGATGGTGGTCCAGATTTGTAGGGCCACTAAGCCGAAGCCCACTACGTGCCTCAACATGACCATTCCGTATTCCCAATCTGACGGGACCGAATACATTTTCCAAGACGCTGCGGCAAAACTCGCGTAACACAGTGTCATTGAGAGGTGATAGGTGCCTTTCCATTGCCGCCAAGCTTCTTCGGTGCTCTCGCCGTACTTCAAGAAATGGCGTGTCCATCTCTTCTTGGACGATTGTCGGTTGAGCAGATAACCCACGCCCACGGAATACCACAGACGCCACACCGCTGCATTGATGACAAACAAAGTCTGATAAGGTGGAGTGGATGGTGTCAGCACCACGAGGCCAAAGATGTAGAATAGGAGGAGTACGACCGCGATATCTGTCACTCTGTGAAGATCAAGGTTGCCAAACCCGATGAGGTTGTGCACAGGGGAAGGTTGATTAATGGATGCTAAGGGTGGAGCCTTGTATATATGATCCATTTCGGTGATCTGTCCATCTCCATGTTCGGCTTCCGGGGCTGACTCGGACCGTTGCCTCCTCGATGGGGGAGGATTGTAGGTCTTCTCAATGTGAGGGTTCTCGACCCATAGCAAGAACGCAAATTGAGCCGTATGGGCTATGATGGAAATAAAAAGAACTCTGTAGCTAGCAGCCATGAGTGATATGCCATAGTAACCTGCGTACCCGACCGAGTACATGGGATGAGGAGCCATCTCAAAAACACCATCAAAGGTCAACTCCTGGTCTATCAAGTAGAAGAAATCTCCCCAATACCAGGCATAGTCCTTCACTACTCGATGAGCGTCAAGCTTGACCCACAGGTTGAAGCCGCACAATCCCAGCCCCGTGAGCCAGCGTAGCGCTGTTCGCACAATTGACTCGTTTTCCGGCCTACCTCCACATGCCATTGCAAAGAGGACGTAAGACACGAAGTCGCACATGAGGATGAGATCGACTACCCTTCGAAATACTAGCCATGTATTGTACTCGACAGGTGCATCTTCAAACTTGTAGTCCGTGGGTATCTTGATTTCCATCTCGTGTTTCAGCATGTGGAATAATATCGGGTGTGGGTTGTCGCCGGTCTTTGGATTGACAAATATTTTCGACCTCTTAGCCCACGCTACCAACCTCCAATGCGTCGACTGAAGATGCAAGAGATATCCTATACCCAGATTGTAGCAAGCCCGCCAGAAGAGGAAGACTCCGGCGTAGACAGGGATCCGGAAAGATGGCGGTAGAAAGTAGATAGTCAAAATCATTGTTCCCAGGACCGCAAGCACAATGGCATCGGAAAAGTTCTTTGGTTGGCTGGGAGAGAGGAGCTGAGACACCATGTCATGGGTTTGGGGTACGACGAAGACTGTTCATGTAATTGATCAGTCGCTGTGCATTGAAGGTCATCATGGACAGGAAAACGGCAAGCGAAGACTGCTGAAGTCGTGAGCCTACCTGTCCCGTCGGGTGTCCTCCCAATTGTTTTGTCAGTCTTCTCTGGTTCAGCACGTGGTTCTGCATGGCCGTTCGCCTCATTGCCGTGATCTGTCCCAATCCGCTCTCTCAAGCCATCTACGCTCATGGGGCCCTCTGCAGACATTCCACTTTATGTAACATAAAAGATTTGGGACCGCCAGGTTGAGCTGGTGAAGGCCGTATATGGAAAAGTCTTTGTGTTCCAATTGGGATTTGAGGAGCTTTGGGCGTCAAGGTTCGACACAATTGAATCGAGATGGGGTCTTTGTAGTGTCACGCGGGCATTGACCTAAAAGCGCTGAATTGCAGTCGATTGACCGAACAAGCAAAGGTATGCAGATTACTTCTTGAAGGCGGATGCATGTTGCTGCCACCGCTGCAGGCTGCTGCCGGTTTTCGGGACCAAGGAACTCTCAGAGGGTGGGGGTTGGCAAATGCGATGACGTTCCGGTAATCCATCCCACCAAGCTGCTCGACTCGTCGAAGAGGCCTGAACGTATGCAACTGCCGCCGAAGTCGAACTATCCACTAGTTTGTGTTTTACATGCATATCTGTTTTGACGGACGCATGGGGAAAGACGCAGGCGTGGCAGGCTCGCATGTGAAGCCGGAAGTCGCCCTCCGCAATGATGCCTGACAAATCGGCCGTTGGTCCGTCCGCACACATCTTCTTACACTCCCACAGAAGAGCATCGTCATGCATCTCGATACAATACTAAGTCCATTATTGACTACGTAGGCGGTTGACCGTCAGAATCTTAGCGGGGCTATCGTAGAATGCCTTCAAGCACGACCACCACAGTCGAAGAGCCAATCCAGATTGACCTATCCGCCCCGCTCAAAAATCAGCCCAATCTCATCGCTCCAGAACCCGAACACTGTCCGGGCCCAGAGTCCAAGCTTGCAGGTCAGGGCGATGCCTGTGCTGGCTGCCCTAACCAGTCAATATGCGCGTCGACACCAAAGGGTCCCGATCCTGACATCCCCCTGATCACTGCACGCCTCTCTGGCATCAAGCACAAGATTCTGGTCTTGAGTGGCAAGGGCGGCGTCGGAAAATCCACGTTCACGACGATGCTCGGTCATGCATTTGCTGCAGATGAAGCAAGCATGGTGGGTATCATGGACACAGACATTTGCGGGCCTAGCATACCGAAGATGATGGGGGTAGAAGCTGAGACGATCCATGTCAGCAATGCAGGTTGGAGTCCCGTCTGGGTCGCCGACAATTTGGGAGTTATGAGCGTGCAGTTCATGCTGCCGTCAAGAGACGATGCTGTTATATGGCGAGGGCCGAAGAAGAATGGGCTTATCAAGCAGTTCTTGAAAGACGTTGAATGGGGTGAACTGGACTACCTGCTCGTGGACACACCTCCTGGGACTAGCGATGAGCATTTGAGCGTCAACTCGTATTTGAAGGAGTCGGGGGTCGATGGTGCACTGGTGGTGACCACACCACAAGAGGTCAGCTTGCTGGACGTACGGAAAGAGATCGACTTCTGTAGGAAGGCAGGCATCAAAGTGCTGGGAATTGTGGAGAACATGTCAGGCTTCGTGTGTCCGAGCTGCAAACACCAAAATCAGGTCTTCAAGGCCACTACAGGTGGAGCACGGAAGCTGGCCAAAGAGACAGGCATACCTTTTCTCGGCGCGGTGCCATTGGATCCCCGGATCGGCATGGCGTGTGATTACGGAGAGAGCTTTCTCGACAATTTTCCAGACAGTCCTGCTTGTACGGCTCTACGAAGCGTGGTGAGAAGAGTGCAAGAGGAAGCTGGCATACTATGAGACCAAGGAGGAACGGGTGGAGGTCGAGAATTGCAGAAAGCATCTGGAAGGCGTGGAATATTAGGCATTTACATGGAGCGAGTAATTGCATAGACTGGCGTTGTTTGCTTATCTAGAGTAGATTTGATATACCAATTCTTCTGAAGCAGAAGCGCCAAGCGACCAAGTATTGCATGATAGCAAAATATAATACTGCATCAAAGCGCATTGATGAATCCATTGTATGACCCACAATTGAAGGCGAATAGCTTCAACCTTAGAAATCACAAGGTAGCTCCGCTACTATATATGACGACTCCGCAGCATGGTCAGCAATACATAAATGATCAGATGCGAAGGCGATCTGGCCTGAAAGTATAAAACCAGTCTCAAATGACTCAAGGAAAAGTGCTGTCGAATCAAGCTGCAGCCACATGATAAGACGCTGGATCCCTGGGCAAGATCACTGCCGTACCCAACACTCCGAAAGTCTCATGTGTGATTGTCGTGTAGGACCCCTCAGGGTGATTATCAACAAACATCACATCGTACAAGCCTTCCAGAGCCTCAAAGAGGAATTTATACGTCAAATGCTGCTCCGGATGTAAAGGTGACGGTGTCGATGAGAATATGGTATAAAAACCAATGCCACGCCGGCGATAAGGATCGTCGTTGAATTTCGAGAGCGGACTGTCTCTGTTTTTGGCAATGTGTTCCATGACTTCCATTTGGATTTCTTGTAGGTAGGCGCCGAGCCTCTCGTAGTTGATGGGCCGGTCGTTCCACCATCGCACTCTGAGTGTTAAGTCACTGGCGGGAACGGCGTATGTCTTCTCATCGTCGGAGCGGAGGGTGTTGTTACTGTCGTGGGGGTGAGTCTGAGTGATGGCAATGACGAGAAACAGGGATTTGGTATCACCTTGGTGCACCTATGGCAACAATTTGAGCGCTGGTGTTGGCGAGCTCTATTAATTTGGAGAGGTGGCAGGCAGGACGATTGCGTTTACCTTGATGGAATTGAGATAAGAGGTAGGCGGTTGGTCGCATTGAGTTTTGTATCTGTTAGGAACTGAGAAAGCCCGTTGTTGAATTGTGGTGGATGTGCTGCCGAAGTACCCCAAATTGAGATGAGCGACATGACGAAGGCAGAGCGACGCATCTTGAAGACTCTGTGATTCGAGTAAAGTAAGGGAAAACTGCATGGTGTCAGATGTGGGATATATCCGGCGCATGTTCGACCAAGATTAAGGCACGCCCAATGAAAAGCTCCTATACGTCAAGCGATTTCCGTCGCATGGCAGTCTAGTGCACCATTAACAAGCGAAGAGACCCAATGGAGTTGTTCGGCGAGATATCACAAAATCCGCACGAGTCCATGGTGTTTGTGGTAACACTGCACATAGCAGAACGAGCGTTCGAGCGAGGGAAGTATTCGCGCAGATGTCATGAGAGGCTTGCTATTCCATTGGTATTCCATAGGAAGCCCGCCATGTCAGAATTTCGGGCCATCTGGACGTTTGGATTGTGTTTCTCACATGATCGTGTAGTAATCTGAGCAATCCAATATTGGTGATGTTCCATTGGTAGATGCAGTAGCGAGCAGCAGAAGTGTTTCGGGCCAAGAGCATCTATTGTAGCACATTATAAAGAAGAAACAAGATTCTGCTGAGGTCTTTATGTGAACGCAGAGAACGCAGTATCATTCGCATTAATGATGATACATCCATGAGCGTACAGCTCCTGGCACGTTGACGATGCTCTGCAAGTGCTGCGTCCGCGAGCCACCGTCTCATGTCACGTTAGACCAATTGGTTGCCGGGGTTGAATCTTTGCTGTCCCTCCAGCTCGATTGAGTCGATCTCTAATCTGGCGTTCCTTACAGTATGTTCTTCTAAAAGGAGAGCTTTCGCTTTAGGAACAACCGCAGTGTAAATTATCGGGCATCAAACTCTTCGACAAGCGCCTGCACGGGAACATTGAGCTTAGAAGACCCCCCGATGGCGGCTTCAACGCATGCAATAGGAGGCGGTAGGAGGCTATTGGCAAGGGCGAAGACCCCGTCGTGAGACGTTAGATGCCATCGAATCGATGGTGCCAGATAGCCAAATTGAGAGGCTTTGCAGAAAATTGTTGGGGAAGAAAAGCAGGGGAATGGTGGAGCCTTAGGCCTAAACACGTCAGAGGTATATGAACGCTTGGATGGTAAACAACACAAGGATGGACTTGTTAGGTAGAGAGATGTAGATTATCATGGTAACCGATAGGACGATCAAGAGGACGAAGGGGAGAAGAGACTCAAGGACGCTACGGGCTTCTTGCTCCATAAAATATGTTGTAGATGATCCATCTTGACCATACGATCATAGCGCAACAACGACAAACTGCAATAGAACGTAACATTCAGAGGTAGGGAAGAAAGATACTGGTACGACCTGTAGAGTGGTCATTGAAATTCATAGGGCTGAGTGGCTCCCCAAACAAAGCCTCACCTGCAGATAACGCAGCTCTAGCCACTCGCTATGAAGCCTCCACCTTCAATACGATATAGCCTCCGTAGGCTGAAATGCTCTCTATATGCCGACTTGCCCAAAGCAAGCCTAAGACCTAGAGCATTCGGCACGACATCTCGCCTCTCAGCAAAAAACCGCATCTACGATCCGTAAGTACGTCAACCTCTCTTCCCCATCCCCAGCCACTCCGCAGGCAAGCGTACGCGGACTCCTTAGCCAATCCAACGATGTTATACCAACTAACACCGTTCTTCCCAGCATTCGCTCCCCAGCAGACTTCGACACCCTCACCCTCCTCCACGCCTCCAACCGAACAGCTCTGATAACCTTCTGGACAGCATCATGGTGCCCATCCTGCAAAGCCGTAGGCCCCGTCGTACGCGACTTGATTGAACAGGAGGGCGCGGGGGAAAACAAAGGAGGCGTAGGGTTCGCGGAGGTGGAATTCGATTCGCCTACGTTGGGGGAGGTTGCGGGACGGTATATGGTACGTACCTTACTTACTCGGCTTCACTCAAGCGGAGGGAATCTGCTGTTTCATTCCAGATAGATCGCGTACTGATTGCAGGGGTATAGATTACGAGCATACCTACTCTCCTTGCCTTTAGTCGAGGCGAGGCTCAATTGCAGACGAGGCTTACCAGCATTGCGGAGATGAAAGATAGGGATTTCTTGAGATTGTGGATTGAAGATGAAGCTATGAGGGGGGAGAGTGGAGGTAGGGGAGGTAGCTATGGGCTCGGGGGGTTGTTTGGATTTGGAAGACGATGACATGCAGGTAGGAGGTGACAGGCTGGACTTGGGCACGTATGTCTTCATGGTCATCATCTCGCAAGGCACATGGGGCTGCACTAACCGATGTATGATTGGTTCTGCGGGTTGATCTCCCTCCGAGGACGATTATGTGGCTACAACATATCGCACAAGTACATACTTGGGCGTCGAAGCTCGTCGCAGATCAACCCGTCCACCGCTTGCTTCCTCTAATATACACAGCCAAGCGGTCGAATGAGCAACAACGGGGTGCTAGCTGCACTGTTCGAGCTGTGCCAATGCCTGCACAGGTTTCTTTGTTTGATATCCGAACCAGGTACGGTCTAAGCACTTGAAGCCTCAAACCTCGAGGAAAATCGGGAACATCGCATCCACATCACACCTTTCCCTACGTGATCGCGTGAATGGTTCTTCATATTTCATGCACAAATTGATGCTTCTGCCTTTCCAAATTCTGAAAAGTTGGTGACGTTGGCACTGTTGGATTTTTAACCTTTGCATGTTTGGATTCTGCATATCAATGCATTAATCACTGTGCTGTTGTATAATTTTGATGAGGTATCAGCTGGCAAGGTTTGAACTCAGGTGATGGTGCGCATTCAGTGTTGCTTTTTCTACAGTGAGCTGAGTTTTATCTTCCCCTAGTTTCATTGTCTCGTTTCCCTCTCTCCACTGTGTGTTGACCGTTTGCACAATCTCAAACCTGGTTACAGCGTCCACCCCAGACCGTAATCCATACTCCAGCATCACAAAAACCTTCGCCCTTCCCTCTATTCTATAACTGCGACTCGTAAATACCGTTCTATACGTTTCTCACTTTTCACACTGCCCAACCCCCTCCTCGTCCATCACATCACCCGCACTCCGTCCTCTCCGCTTGTCGTTACGCATCAGCTGCTCTTCTACAACAGTACTGCCCTCAATTCACCCCCTCATGGAAAATCACGAATGATGTATTCAGCCGCCCTCACGATATGTGCAGTAGGGAGTCACATTTGTACATCTGGTACTACTGTCCCGCTAGAAACGGGCTTGTGGAGGACAGCAGTGTTGGGACGAGATACTGCATCTAATGCGGCCATTGGCTCAAGGTCCCTTGTTTGCTGGCTTGGTGGCTAGGGTTTGAGGGGGAAGCGAGGGGTGATAGGAGACCGTTGGTAGGAGACAGCTGGTGGGCGAGAGGTGGGTGAGCAAAGTGTTGATGTGGGATATCAGCGTGGTGATGTCCCCGGTTTCATCTGCTGTGACCAAGACTGTACGCTCGAGAGGTTGCGAATGGGGTTTCGTTGGCGGCATTGCACATGCTGTATGCACGAGAGCGGATGCTAGATATTTGTGCAAAGTCTAGGAGTTGGGTGTAGTTAAGCATCATCTAAAAACTGGAACTTTGCGTCTCCATCGAGTCTGGCAGTGTACCGCCGCCGCGGCCTTCAATAGCCGAGCTTTCGCGGTCTCAGCTGGGTAAGGTAGAGAGGAGGGGACAGAGAGCACAGAGAGCTTGCTTGTGTTTTTTCAGTCAAAGGAGATTTGATGGGATTGGATAGGAAGGAGAGGTAGATGAGAGGAAGGGGTAGGTTGGAGGGCGCCGTGTTTGAAGAAGGATTCGAGGAGTGTGTACGTGTAGGAGAGGGCAAGGGTGTGTGTTGGTGTAGGAGTGGATGGTGGAGGTGCTGTGGTGGAGGGAGATGTGAGTGGGGAGTAGTCGGATTTTTCGTCATGAAATGGATGGAAGAAGAAGATGATGACCAGCGTCGTTGATGGGGACGGCTGAGTGAGTGGGCCTGGTTTTGGACATCTGGGAAGTTCATTAATGCTGGTTCATCGAATCTTAATTGGACTAAAACGGCGTCTGCTTATAGTAGTGGGTATCTTATGGGATATTGTCGGCGTTGGGCGATGGTGTCAGTGGCGAAGACGGTGGTCAGCGTCATGTTACGCTAGGTGAGCCTTCGGGGTCCTCTTCGTTCGAGGAAAGCACAGATTCTTCTATTGGATCTTTGGAAGCCATGGCCTTGTTTGATTCCTGTATTGTGACAGCTACTATTGTACTAGGATGTCATGTCCCACGAGAACTCACCAGTGGTGCAAGCATAATAGATAGCATAGTATTCTTTTCACTCAAAAGCTGAGTGCTGAGGTAAGTAGACAGTAGAGATAGCACTGCCGTTTATGGCCTTGGATTGTAATGATGCAAATGTCTTACCCAGCTGATGAAATCAGCAACCAGCAATACCTTGCAAAGATCCGTCGCCCCAGTAAGACTACCGTCCCTCGTTTCTCATAGCTATTTTGTGCCAAAGCAATTAGCTCAAATTGCTCCTTATATCAAAAATATCAAAGCCAGGTGTAGAGATTTCGACTACAGAATGATTCATAAGCAGATGCTGACTTGGCTCGATAGCGACATCAAACGTCGTACTTCAGATATGGTAATCGTTCATGCAAGTGGCGAGACTGGTCCGATAGGACCACCAAAAAATGATAGATGACTTGGGGTCGTTTTCGCATTGCCACCTGGAGCAACTCTTGCAATCGGTGGGGTGTTGACAGCTTCGCGGTGTCTACGAATTGTTGGCGTTCTCACTTGGATATCGCCAGAGTAATCTACCGCCTCTCCCCCTTCTTCAAGATTTTCCTTGGGCAGGTCTGTTCTCGGTGACTTGAAGTTCTGAGCTATAGCCTGCCGGTCTGGCGAGTCTTCACGGATGATGACCTCCTGTTCGTTTCTAGACTTGCGCTTTTGACCCAAGCCGGCGACACGAGAAGCTTTCAGGTCATGGGTGTGCTGACTGGAATCGGTCTGATCTACGGTAGATACTGACGTCCTTTTGACATACCGAAAAGCTTCCAGCAGCGTAGGAGATGACTTCGGTGCTCTGCGTTCACTGATATTCATTCTGGGGGATACCCACGTATGATTGGCAGAGTCATCATCCTGTGCTCCTGATCCATTGAATTCAAAAGTTGTAGGATCACTCAGGACAATGTCGTTCACGCCGCCAGTAGCGTCACCACTGCCCCGATGGTCGAGCATGTACTCTGTAACAGGCGACAGCAAATTTCTGAGCTCCTGAGTGCTAATGACGGGATCAGAGGATTGAACGGCGTCTTGCATGCTCTCAACGAGTGTACGGTCATAGTCAACGTCACTCTGCTCTTCGCCTCTGTCTCCAGGATCAATGTAACTTTGTTCTCTATGTCCGTCCTCGAAGTTGGGTGATATGTCCTCTTCAGCACCAGCGTGAAACGGTGAAGATGCTCCAGACGCAACTTCGTCGGCGCCTAAGATCCAAGGAGAGGTGCCTTTATCGATCGCACGATGTAGCCAAAGGCCGTAGGGTTCATTCGATTCACGATATGTCTCTCCATCATCATCTGTTTCGGGGACCTGGCCAATTTCTTTCCGGCTGGTTGAGCTTGGACGGTAGAGACTGTCTTCATAGTGCCTCCAGTACTTCGACCCGGGCTTCTGGTCAAAGACACTGAATGTTTCCATGTGTCTCAGCGTCAAGTCTCGATCCTCAGTGGGGTCGGGCTTGCTGGTCCAAAAGGCTTCGACACCCAGTCGGACCTCTTCATAACGCGCTTTGATCCATCTTGTACCTTCGTGGCTGTAGAGAGTATCGAGGGTAATTTCCCCATTCTCAAACAGGACCTGCTTGACGTTGTCCCATGAGTTTGGCAGAGTATTTCCTTGCCCCGGAGCGCCGTTTTGAAGACGGTAGAGACGGCTGTCGAGGCTGCTAAGGTCATTGAAATCAAGAGTGGCTCTACCACCCGGATTCGACAGATACTCCTCGCTGGACGATGATGACTTCAAGAGGGTTTTTCGCATATCTGGAAGCGGTTGCAAAAGACCTGGGGTTTCGGCGGAAGGCGCCGTTGAAGAGCCTTCGCCTACTCGTGGAGGAGATTCGGGGCGTGTTTTACCATTGGCTGGCTCCAGGGACTTACCAATTCTGCTTTTAGGAAGCGGAGGTATTGCAATGGTTTGTACATCGGAAAAGGTCAGGTTTGTGGCTGCAGCGTCTCGGTACAGCCCATGGCTTTTCTCAACAGAGAAGCTCTGAGCCATGCTGTCCTCGCTCACGAGGGTTGACGTGCTACCCGATTTGGCAGACGCTTGACGAGACTCAAGCTCCTCCGAAGTTTTTCTCGAAGCCGCCTTGATCATAGCTGGTCGGTGTACTCTGTCGTAGTCCGGATGAATCCTGTCGAAATCGTTAGCCATGATCAGAAACGTGCCCCAAGAAATTAGATCATCAGAAAGGTATCTCACTTCATGTTATAATTTGGCGCTTCATCTCGACCTAGGGTACGGGACGAACGCCGACGGTGTTCACTTGGGAATCGAGGCGTTGAAGTACGCTTCGCAGTATGAGAGGTCTTCACAGGTGTCCTCTCTGTGTCGGAGATAGCTTCCTGGGATATTTGGGAGGCTCCATCGTCCTTCCCAACGTTGTTGTCGTCAATATCTCCGTCCGAGCTATCGCTATGCTTGGCATGTTGCTTGGCACTGCAGTACTCTTCATTCACTTTGGCGAAATGTGCGGGGCGAGTGTACTTGTCCAGAGGGTGGAGGCGTGTATCGTAGTTTAGAGAATTATGCTTCTGGTGACGAGTGACACGCTGCCGCTTTGCACTGGGGTTGTCGTCGTCAGATACAGTCAACTTAGAGCTGGTAGAACCACGAGCTGGAGTCCGAATGACGTTACTAATGTCAATTCCCTTCTCGAGCTTCATCCTTTTCTTGACCGGGGTTGAAACCTTTTGAGCAGGAATTATAGGTTGTGATTGACCGTCGTACGAGTCGGAGTCGAAGTCAACATCAATATCAGACATGGTGCTTGAAGCGAAAGTCTCCGCCTAAAAGAGTGGGCTGTCAGGGTAGGCTCCAAGAGTAGGGTTGCTGCATGGTAACTTACCTTCCGCTGAGCTGTTCTATGTGGCGCCATGGTGCTAAGACTCCGCCGTCGCTGCCAAAGTAAAATCCGGCAGGCTTAGGTTTTCATGTAGGCTGACTTTAGGAAACACGATCGTTGTTGGTGAAAGGGATAATTATGAAGATCGAGGCGATAGCTTACCTTTTGTCACTTTCAGCAAGGCAGACCTACGAACGTTTGACGACGACTTGATGGCTTGCCGTCACAAGATTTTCCTGCTTGACTTTAATGTTAGCAGTTGGGTTGCCGTAAGGTAAAGGTCAAATGGATAGATGCATTCAACGTTGGAGATGGTGCCGTCCATAATGTTGAATTATGTCACCTACTCGCAAGGCCGATCCAGCGTCCTTCAAGCACAGGGAGACACGGTATATGGTCAGGGAGCGTAGAAGTAGAGTTGTCGTGTCAAGTTGCTAAATTCTTAGGAGTGGTCGAGGAATGAAGGATGTAAGTGGGTGAGGTGAAAGGAGGAGAAGTGAGGTTGACAGAAGATTCTTGGCGCGGAGGGCAAAGATGTCAAACAGAAGAAGTGACGTGAACTGAGATTGGAACCCTACCGCTGTTTCACGAAAGCACGTGGAAATCAATGCTGCCATGTCAAGTGAGGCACCCTCTGTTCGTTTTCATTTGTGAGGTCCTGAGGAGATTCGCAGAGGATTTGAAGCAAACGCCATCGCTGGACGACCGCTCATGTCGTCCATTCCTTGCAAAATATGCGAAGCAGCAAACACCGATATCGCTCGAAGAAACAGCAATTCAAAGTAACGAGTGTTCAGAGATGCCAGATACCAAGCCACGCTGAAACATGGGAGCATGGAGCTCAACCCCTTCGAGTCCTCCTGAATGCAGAAAGATCAAGATGTATAGACTCAGCATCCGAGCCATCATCGATCTCGATCGTACCAGTGCCCGCGAAGTTAATCTTCTTCAACGGAGAAGGCTCCATCTTGGGCTGCACCTTCTTCTCAACAGTATCCACCACTTTGGGAATTTCCGCTGCGGTTTGGACGCCGTCGGTCTTCTGCTCTGCCAATGCTATCTCCTTAGCTTTCTCTTTTTCCTCTTCCTCCGTCAGCCTCTCTACTTCCTTTTTAGCCAACTCAAGAACATTTTGAAACCTCTTCCTCGTCCCCTCAATCTCAAGCCTGCAATCACCGTCGCGCAGGAATTGATGCGCAGCCACTTCGCACAAGCTCTGCGCCGTCTCAAGGTCTTTATCCGCGTCTTCGAAAGACGTCATCTCGCCGCCATTGAGGAGATCTGGTCCACCAAGACGCGTGCTTGGCAGGGAAGGTCTCATCATCTTCGGCGCCATCAACTTGAATTTGGTGGCACCTGAGAAGGGGTCATCATCCATGCCCACGCCTATTGAGGCCATGCGTGCCTTGAAGCTAGCGGTCATCTTTCCTTTTCGAAGCGAGTTGCGGGCAGCAGCGATATTCCGGACGATAGATTCGAAGGAGTCTTGTATAGCCGAATCATAGTAGACGATGATCATGGATTTGGTACGATAGCGGGCATGGCCAAGAGCATGAGAGTGCCCTGATCCAGGTTTCCGCTTCCGGCGAATCTCAGCTACGACGAGAGCATTGTTGGCAGCGGCCTGTGGTCGAGAGGCGTGCGAGAGGCACTTGTGCGAGGGGTTTGGAGGGATGTATTTATCCGTAGGTGGAATTATAGTATTGTCTGCGATATTATCGTCATCGTCGTTGGGCCGCAGTGATTCCGTGGAATTGTGTTTCTTCTTCTTCAATTGTTCGCCGAATTCCGAATTCCGAATGAAGCGAGCATTTTGCTCGGTAACTTGAGCTGTGAGATCGTCGAGATTAGTGAGCCATGAGGGTATATTTTCGGTGAGATGTGTGAAGCTCTCAAGCGGTGTGACGGATTTTGACATGGTGTGGAGGTGGTTCGGGATACTGGCAGCACCGTGAGATTGCGCGAGCTGGGGAACCAAATTGAATAGTAGAAATTCGTGTAGGTCGTCAATCCATTAATGCGTCATCATTACCATCTGTATCATGAGAAGCTTGAGAGCAGGGAAGAAGTGCGAGCGTTACAATTGACGATGCGAGGAAGCGAAGGGTTGTTGCGGAACGAGGCAGAGTTCGGTGGGGGAAGGAGGAGATTTATCTAGGTAGGAAGCAGTTTGGGTGCCGAGATGCCACCAAAGTATGGATAGTATGCAATAGTAAGCCTTATAATGTCGTTACTATGTTCGATCCCATTGTATTATTGAAGCTGTCTTTTACCGTCCACCGATGATATGGAGTCGGTGTATGAGAAGAGAAGACTATTTGGAATTGGAGCGTGCTCGCCCTGCCAGACAGAGGCTCTCATGCCTCCGTTGATCAACGTTCAGAAACAGGATAGATATGCTCGGCCAATCATTCGCTGTCCAATTGACGATCCCGTGCTAAGATCCTTCCAAGCGGACGGAAGGCGCGTCGATAGTGGGATAGTAGTGAGATGCTAGCACCGTCAAACCTGTCAAAGACCACGTGTTTGGCACCCTTTCATCTCATCATCTCCCGATCTCCAAAACAGCTAGAAGCCTAGAAGAGAACTAGCGGAAGCTTCTTCTCACACGAGATGGAAATTGCTTCACATTTTTGGCATCCTTATAAAAAAAGAGGTGGTGGAGAGAAGTGTGCAGTAACGATGTTCTGTCGCAAGTTTCCTAGGCTAGATGAGCAGGCACCGTTGCAATCAACATTCCTCCAATTGTCGGCCATGGCAGAGTGCACCAATGCTCGTGCTGCAGTAGTACACTCTCGCTATCATTTAGATTGGCTGCAGCCCGGCTTTCTAGCACAATGCCACCTCATAGCGGTCGACAGATCGAAGATGATGCGCAGCTGCGAGGTCGATGCATACTGGCGCTTCAACGTTCCCTCGCTGACTTCCACGAGACCACGACTGATGCGATGCATCGTCAAGGTTGTCACAATTCTCGCCATGGCGACGCTGCCAACCGCTTCAAACCACCACGGCCCGAGGGCCGCACCGATCATTAATTACAGAGACAGGACGGGAGGTTAGCCTGCTGTGCCGCCATGCCACGAGGGTATAGGGTGCAACGACAGCCAGTCATCGAGGTTCAAGGCATCTTGCTGGAAACTGTCGGCCTTCCCGTCACCGACGGCCCATCGCCAGTCTTGCAGAGTACAGGACGCGTCCTGTCGGATTTCACTTTCTTTCTTTCCAACACAACAGTTATACGTCTACCGACCAAGCTCGCGTAATGTCGCATTCAGTCGGGCAAGGGTTGGTGTCAAGCCTCTACCAGCTGCTCAGTGACGGCAAAAGAGCGGTGCGCTTGCAGGGCTAGTTCAATGCCCAATGATCATTGATTTGGGTAGCAATTGAGGGGTCGACGGCTGCAGGTGAAGTCGCGTGCATGTAAGCCAACAATGCGCATTGTGCTGTGGGGGAGTTTCGGTGTACCTCCCAGCTCGGGATTCCGGTCGATCGATGTGACTGCAACAAGTGAACGTTGCGAATGGTTCGAATAAGATGCATCTTTCCGGGCGCCAATAACAATAGGATATCTCCTATGCACATGACCGTGGCTGCCACCAGTCCCGAGCTTTCTGACTCTGTGGGTGACAGTACGTAGTACAAGGGGGTTGTCTTGGCATGCAATGTGGGCGCCCGCAAGGGACGGGATAGCTGGATCGCTTAGGACTAGGACGCAGGGACCAAACGGAGTGCTACAGGACCTCACCGATGGTTGTTGAACAGGTCATCGTGCGGACACCCCTAGTATCCGTGCAACTGGTCAGAGGGATTGAGTCTGTCTGTCTGGCTGTCCGTCAGTAGTCATAGACCTTGTCAAGGTCAACGAATCGAGCCTGGGGGCCAAAGATAAGAGCCGTGCTCGCGTGTTTGAGCAATCTCCACAAACACAACCCGCATGAGAAAGAAGTCAGCTGACACGGAAGCTCTAGCAACAACTCATCGTGATCATACCTGAAGAAATCGATTGTCTTTAAAGAACTGCCCAAAGGTCAATATTACTTGGACTCTGTCAATTCATCGAAAAGGGGCATCATGTACATTAGATATTGAAGCCTTCATGACGAATAAGATCACAGAATCTCCAAATCACAGCCTCCTCTGCCGCCCTTCTCACCTTTCCTCAACGTGCCGGTTAATCCCGCTGAACCTCGATGAGCTGGACGGTCCACCCCTCCCCTCCCCTCGATGGCTTACCAACATGGGCGTCAGGATACTAGGCAGTACTCCATACCGTTAACAAAGATATCCTTCGACACATTACCACCCAGCCATCTTAGATCTCTACACCTTCATCTTCCTTCACAGGCACGATCAGTTGTCTCAACAACATCCCAATCCCATCTACAGTGAAGCAGAGGCCTCCCCACCTGCTGCTGCATCTCCCTGATACCCTCCATAGCAACACAAGTATAATCATTCGCTTCCAGCTAGCTTTTGTCAGACCTTGAAATCAGACCAGGTAAATCTCTACCAATCCATCCAATAATCCCAGCGACTCCAACGAGTCAGACGCAGACGTGTTGTAGACAGTCGGCACCCCGCATACAATATCGACAGCACCACATACTCCGACATACAACATGAACATAATGTACATACCCCACAACTCCCACCTTCGTACCATCCCTCACCCCTTCCGTTATAAGGTAACCTCATCGCCATTCCACTAATGTGCAATATCGTGATCCTAACAAAACACCGCCCCCACGATGCAACCGGAGAAGAACTCAAATCCATCACCACCTCGCCAAAGTGCAGTGCGATGACATTCCTCGCCACAAAGTCAAGCATACCATCCCCCCAATCTTTCATAAAACTTCACGCCACACATATTCAGGAACACAGATTACAATACCCGCAAGTATGCATATGCTAGCAGCGCGAGCGTGTGATCATCGAGTAGGGAAGGCGGCCGGCGCCTGGTGCAAGGGCCTTAGCGGTCCCATCTTGACCGGGGGTCTGATCTGCGCTCTTAGCCTGAGTCTTCGTACCCAATAGAGGCATTGAGAAGTGAAATGGCCCATGGGTCGCTTGTATGCTTGTTTGCGCAGGATGTGTGATAGCCCAGGCTCGTGGCCAGATAATGGAAACGAGACTTGAGCTTGATCAGGAGCGCCTGCCAGGGAATACAACGGGAAGAAATGCGTCGTCTAAACTCGCTTGAGATAGGCATCTCGTCAAACAACATATAGTTGAGAATCATAGCTATCACAGCTGTGATTGTTCCATTAATATAATTATTGTAGCACCTAATGACATTGCAACCTAATCTAGAACACGAAGTTGACCCAAGCAAACTCTTTGAAAGCCAATGGTGTAGCGATAGCTCGTTGTGATCATCAAGATTGGCTGAAAATTAAAGACGAGATATGATTCCACCCGATCAACGTTCTCCGCACGATATTTCAAGTCATGAAGCTTAGTAGCCACTGTATCAAGGCATCAATGGCGGCCGTCTTCTGATCGTTGGATGCTTTTGGGCTTCCAAGGATAGAGGTCATCACAGCCGCCGCCACCGAAGCACTCTGCTGCACGGCCCCGAGCAGATGGTAGGGAGGAAGTTGTAACTTTGGTTGGGGAATGAGATGTCGCACTGTCCTCCGTGACAGCTGATAGCAGTGTCTCAATTTGAGCCGAACCCAGAGATGTGGTGAGTATGCTTGTTGTCTTCGAAGGGATTGGGGAGAGGGCGCTCAGGGCTGGCCCAGCAGTTGTTCGAACTGCTGGATATATTGATATGCTCGTTGAGAGATCGCCTTGATTTGGGCTTGGTATTCGATTAGTGCTTGTAATTGGGTACAACGACGACCCGCTAGAAATGGGAACGAGCGGAGAAAAGCTGAAAGTGTCGTCTGTGGGGTTTGAGGACAAAGATCGCGCGGAGTTTGGCGCTGGAATAGGGTGGCTACCCCATGAAAGGCCCGCCGTTGTGTTCGCGAGAATTTCCGGACGTGAGATTACGGTTGCGTTTGCATATACACTTGGACTAGCGTTTGCAGACAGTGTTGTTGAAGAGGAAGTGGGTATTTCGCTTGCTGGTAGATTGTCGGCCTTGATGATGTCGGCGGCCTTCCATATTGAGTCAGCCATATCCCAAGTCCTTCTTGGGGTAGTACGAACCTTCTCTGCTACTCCATATACGACTGCTTGCAAATGTGCAGCTGGAATCATAGGGAAAATACTAGCATCGACCACTCTCAGGTTTTGAGTACCCCACACTCGCAAGTGTGAATCTACCACTCCACCCTGCTCTAGCGGTAGCATAGCTGACGTGCCACTTGGATGGTAAACGGTCCGTATACCAGTGTCGATGACTTGATTGATAGCAGCCTCATCAGCGTTTATTGGCGGTACGAATTGAGCGGGTTGCAATTCGATCATAGGTGGCGTAGCCAGAATCTGCCGGTTGAAAAACATGGCTTCGACCAAGATCTGCCGGTCTACTGGATTGGTCAACCAACGAGGGTCGATAGCTGGAGGCTCGAATGGGTCAGCTGATTGAATATAGCATGTGCCTCGTGAGAATGGGTGCATCACAGCGACGGTAAGGCTTCCAGCATTATTATTGATAATCTCGTATGCTGCTGTCGTGATTCTCCCCAATCGTGATGCTAATGATTGCTTTTGCGCTGTGTAACCAGCAATGATAGTCGGGTCTAGTCCAGCCACCAAATAGTCTGTTGGAGCTTGGTAGGTAGCGTTGAGCAATATGATCGCTGAGTTATTGGTGATCAGCGGCAACGGGTTGAAGGCCAATGCGTTTGGGGATCCGGCAGTCCAAGGCCCTGGGCATGTCAGTGGCTGCTCAGCAAGGTACAAATGTGAATACTCACCAGTCTTATTAGTATTATACTCTTGTTCTGCCCTGGTATTGTATGTGGCATTCGTTACGAGCTCGGTCGGCGACGGATAGCTGGCATTGTTGTCTGCCCAATTGGTCAGAAGATGGTGTTATGAAAATAGGGGAGAGGCGACGCTTACAAGGGTAGAAGGTGCCCACAAGGCAGTGATCTTGAAGGTTGTTACCAACACCCGGCAGATCAAGGGCAATAGGAATGTCGAATTGCTCCAACAAAGCAGCAGGACCAAACCCAGATAGTTGAAGAAGCTGGGCAGAGTGCAGAGCTCCGGCAGCAACGATGACTTCGCGAGTAGCATACACTGTTCGACGTGGTGCAGTAGCGTTGGGCGCGAACTTGTGAAGATTTAGCCAAGCTGTCAACTTCATGTACCAGTACTTACTTCGACTCCAGTAATCCTCAGGTTGGAAGTACCAGGATCCTGTCGACGAGCAAATCGAGAGGATGTAGTACCGTTGAGGGGTGGTGTGCTCCCTTCAGGACCAAATCCGAAGCCATCATTATCACCTGAGGCAGGACCATCGCCATTATCATTGCCACCAGTAGATGGGTTGCTGACTACATTGCTGCCGCTGACACCATCAGTCAGAATCCGTGTGACATGTTGCCCTGTGATGACGTGGAAGTTAGTCCTCCCAATGTATGGATCATAATATGTCCGACGAGCATCAGAGCGTGTTTGATTGTTTGGATCAAGGTCTGTGGGAACAAATGCAGGCCCTGCTGAGGTTCCGTCGTTCGGGTCGAATTGCGTTGGAAGGCCAAGAAGATTCATTGCCGCGAAAAGGTTGACTAAGGCCATTAGTGTCAAACAACGCTAGAACGCGGGAAAGAGGCATACTGGACTGAGGATAGAAGTACTTGGGATAGCTGACCTGGACGGGGCCAGAGGTGCCATGAACAGCTGGGTTATAGTTGATCGAGTACTCTCTTGCGATCTCATCCGAGAATACGGGAGTATATGTTTCGCTCTTATTTGTGTGTCAGATCAATCAACAAACCGCAGCATAGATAAATACCTTCATGAAATACGGGAGCATGCCTTCCCAACCCCATCCAGGATTTCCGAGAGCTTCCCACGCATCATAGTCATCGGCCCCGCCTCTGTTCCAGCACATAGCATTCAATATGCTGCCACCACCGAGCACTTTGCCTTGGGGCATCGCGCGAGGATTACCATCCAGCTGTGTTTGGGGCACCGTGACAAGATCCCAATCGTAGATGCCACCAACGTCAGCACCAACGTAGACCGGATCCTGAATCAATGCTTCATAGTGGTCACTGTGGGGTTTTAGTATTGTAGTTGATGCATTTGGGAAGACTCACGCTTCGCCAGCTTCGATGCAGAGTACCGTCCTATCTGTGATTTCTGAGAGTCGATTGGTCACCACAAGGCCGCTGATACCGCAGCCCACAACGACGTAGTCATAAGAATCAAGAAGAGGTACATTAAGATCTCGTCGGTGAAGACGGGCGCCCAGTGTTCGAGATGTGCAGAACGCTGCCGCAGCAAGGATAGCTGACGTGGACCACATCAGAACAAGAAGGAGCAGAGGCGTTGTGTCAATCAGATAATGTCCGATGGACCGACAAGGATGGAATGAATGACAGAAATTACACAGAAGGAACGAGAAAGAAGGCAATCAAGGTACAATTTGAAGCGGGACTGAAGTGTTGAAGTGGGAAAAAAGGATGGGCATCGTCCGCTTGTTGACAACTCTAATCCCAACTTTCGACTGTGATCCACGGCTTCACGGATCTCGTGCCTCTACCTGCTGTCTCGCGTCGGAATATGTATTGCAGGATTGCATGTGGTCTCTGGACCGAGTCTCTCTTCACTTTATCACAGCTTATTGAGGGACCACTTTTACTTGCGTACCCAAAAAGAAAGCTACACGCACCGGAGAAGGCTCTCACCGACGGGCGAATTTATGATTGGATGTGAACAGCTCGACACGACAGAGCAATACTTTGTTATTGTTATCATCTAAAAGGAAGGGTCACAGGTGAGGGCTTTGAGGCGAAACCGTAGCACAGAAACAGCCTGATATGAGCTTTGCATGTACTATATTAATGGTCAATACGAAAAGTGGTAGGACCAATATCCGTGATCGCAGATGGTGATGGGAATACGAGCCTGGAGATAGTAGAAAACGGAGGTATCCAAGGTTTCGAGTGAACCTGCCTATCGATTGACGGCTCTCATCAAATTGCCATTGCCTGCTTGTCTCCGATATAGCTTCCCTTTCGACCCAGTATTACTATGAGAACCCGGACCTCATCCTCCGTGTCCGGCTTTTAGAGGCTTCTGCCTTGTAGGCAAGCCAGGCATTATTTTCTTTGCTTGCTCAAGGGGGCAGCCGCCTTCAGGATTGTAGACTCCGAGACTCCTCGACCAAGTTCCGAAGGTGCAAGCCGGCCGTCTGCCATGGCCTGGGAATCACAGCTGGCGGTAGTCAAAAGCCAGCTTTCACCAAGCACTCCGCATGATCCAGTACTCATATTGCTAACGAAGGCACTCAGTAGGAACACTAACATCATTCAGCACGCATCTGCGATGTTGATGAGAGCATGCGAAGTCTTCGTGGCGTGGTGATAGCGGAAGCTTGCTCGGCTTACCTAATCGAAATCTTCAATATCAACGTCGTCTTGAGCAGAGAATGTTCGAATGAGCGCTTTCTTCTGACGTGCCACTTGCCAGGGCAATGCTTCGGTCTGTGGAGTAGGAAGAGGAGCCTATCAAACGACCCAGTCAAAATACCCTTGTTCGGCTTCTTTCAAACAAAGACAGCATGCAATCACCCTCCCCGCTGCCTAAGGTCAACTTTGCAGACAATTGATTCATGAGATGAACCAATATTACACTCATTATGCGTGAGGCAATCGTCCATCCAAGTACAAGCGTGGTGCTGTGGAGCCATGATCCTTTCCGCTGGTTTGTTCAAACTTTTCCGTTTCTAGCTCTGGAGGATAATCTGCCTGACATGCTCGCTCGTTCATTGGAGGCACCCAGACAAGGACAAATTGAGATAGAAGCAGAGTGCTAACCCAATTCTTTGTGCGCTATGCACCTCGGTGAGGTCGAAGTGGGCTCCCGCTATGCCTCGTCACTTCATGTGAGCATATTGATCTTGATAGCATCGTCCTTTGTTTGTATCCTAGTAGCATGCTGTGAGATGAGAAATTTATTTCATGCACGGCACAAGAATATGCACGGAGCATACGGGACAGACGCGTTGAAGTGATATGGCTTCAATATGTACTGGCCGCTGGAACAAGGTCCCCTTGTTTCCTGGATCCTGTCTGACAAACACTGCTGTCGCCGACTATCGTTTGCAGTATGGAGACTTTGGAGGCCAAGAGTTGAATGTTGAAGAAAAAGCAGAGACGCGTTTTGCGATCATGAGGTCGCGGTGAGGATTGTCTCAACACATAACAACCCCTAAGTCGCGATCAGCAATCAACACACACGGCCTAAACTTTCGACTAGGGCTTGACTTCCATCGTTTCCCCCCTTCACTCCTGGTCCAGAGTGCATAGGGTTGCACATCTGCAACCGTCTACGTTGCTGTACGGGCCCATTGACCGTTACTCAAGTCAGCTGCACCGATCATTTCTGTCCTTCTTCAGCTACGATTGGAGATCAGCACCCACCGAACAACAACAACCTCAGGATGTCAGTCCTCCAACTCAGTCAGGATACAAAATTCCGTGAGATAGTAAAGATTTACCGCCGGGTTAAAACACTTCACCCTATCGCTTCCCAGCTGTTCGAATCGCCCGAGCTTGAACGCCTGTTCCGAAGTAATCTCACACACGATCTTAGCGTGATCCGGCAACGCTCGCAGAGTCTTTCTGACGGCGAGATCACAGCAGTGCAGAAAGCCTTCGAAGTTCTCATGGGGGAGAAAGCGGACAGAAATGCTGCGATCGAAATCTACATGGACGAAATCTTAGGTCTCAAAGCCATAGCAGGAGCAGACCGAGCCAAAACGCTATCCCAGGCAACCTTGACGAGAGGCTACATCCTTAACCGTACGTCTAGTATCAAGCCCCTTTATGGCACTCCCAGGGCACTCCCATACTGATATCGTGGCTATCATCCACAGAATACCGGGTCGGAAGGAAATCATCATCTACGGCTTCCCGTCAGGATCAGACATTCTTTCCAAGCTCTGGTATGCAACACAGAGCTTCGCTGGGCCTTTCCCATACATCTAATAGCCGTACGGATCAAAGCGGCCTTTCCGTTTCTGACGATAAAGAACTTTCTCGACTTTCCGACCAGCCTCATGGTATCGTCCAACCAAAAAGGATGCTGTTGGTGGGGGACAAGTTGGGCGATACGTTCTCAAACCCAGCGGCTGGAGGTGAACAAAACGAGAGGCTAAGAAAGCTCTTCCTTACTTACCAAAAGGCTAAGAAGGATTTCCATGCTACCTCACTCAAAACCTTGGAGCGGACAAAATCGGCTAAATTTTTGCGCGACACTACGGAGAATTGCATTGCCTACATAGCGTCTAGGGAGAAGTCCCCAAGTGGTAAAGGATTTTTCAATACCAACGTCGAGCTCGGAAAGGGTCACGCAACGTTGAATGAGATGCGGTCAACTCTCCAGGAAGCAACTTTGGCTGCTGAGGCAGGTTCCGGAGGTAAGAAGCGTCGTTTCGACCAAGACTCGGCGGATATCCCAGAAGGGCCTGCCAAGAGGAGGGCTTCTTCCGCTGTCAAATCCCTCGGCGACTGTGATCCTGCTTCTAGAGGCCAGACCTCAGAGAGCAAGCTTGGGAATGATTCTGTTCGGCGCCGCATGGAAAACCAGCCCGCCTCTAAGCCAGCACAAAACATCAACCACCGCCCTCGCGGCGTGATCCAGTCCGAGCGTACTCCCCGTGGATTTCATCCAGCCTCTATCGGTCAAGGTAATCGTTGCTCATGCCCCATGCCAATCGCACATCACGAGAAACGTTCCTCGAACCTTCCGTCCGAGCATCAGAAGCACAACCCCAATCTCCCCACTGTACGTGGCGATTGCTACCGTCCATCATATCGGTGAACTCTACAGAAATCCCGAGCGGGCGATCTGTGCTAGTGACGATGATCATGGTTTCAGGAAGACTGATAGTACGTTTCGGTACGAAGATGAGGAACGGGATAGCTCGCTCATTGGGAATGCGGTGGGACCACCGTTTTGAAGGGACGTTCTTCAATCAGAATGAGCTGTCACAGCCAGCCAGAGGAGATTAGATCATAGTATACTTGTAAAGTAGGATGAGTCGATGCGATTTGTGCAATTTAGAATCGTAAATACCGTTGTCAGTCTATGTTGTACGTCACATGCTCGATCCTTAACCGCCTAGGAGATGCGCCCCAAAATGCTGTAGGTTTCTTGATCGACTCCAGTACGGACAGGCCCATACCACAGGCCCACGTCTACGGCGGACGGTAACTGACACTAGGACAAAATCAAAACCACTGAGAAAAAATATGTCTCAGGGCAGATATAACGCGTAGTAGTAGGCGTATACTATCTATATTAGGCTTAGCGGCCTACTAGTAGGGTAATATTCCGGGCGTAACCCTGACAGTATCCCCCGGAAGCAGCCCCCCGGGCGATACCCCAATAGTGTCCCCTGGAAGCACCCCCCCGGGCGCTACCCTAGCGGTGGCCCCTGGAAGAAGCGATACTCTAGCGTTACCCCCTGAGGTATTTACCCGCTAGTTAGCCGCTAAGCCTAATAGAGTGGCTCCCAAGCCTGTACGCGTAATACCTACCTACTGATATTTTTGGTGGTTTGATTTTGTCCTAGTGTCAGTTACCGTCCGCCGTACACGTCACTGAAATTTGGGCTAAGCCACACTCAGGACTCAGGATGCGCGGGCTGACAGCCAAAATTATCTACCTTACTAGTAATATTTTTCCCCCCACCACTACGTATTATGATAATAGGCCAGTAAGTGCGAACTTAAGTGTAGTATATATGCACGTTAATAGACTCCTAACGATAATAAACGGGCATTGTGCGTAAAAGTTGTGGAGGTAAACATACATCGCGCCACACAAATGTCTGCCAAGCTGTGGCTAAGTGGTATGGGCCTGTCCGTACTGGAGTCGTTCTTGATCTTCATGCATGTCCCCTATTGTATTGACATTATCAGAAGCTGTGGCGCGTCCTGATAAATGACATGCTCCATGAGATCCTTTTGTCTTTGTCACAGGGTCCTTCGCCTCTGCTATGTTCCCTTTCGAGCAAAGCCAATGATACGAACGAGCTTCTACATTCTCTTCTCTCTCCAGCCGAGCAAGCTTTGCTAAATTCTCTAGCTCAAACTCTGGGGCAGAAGCACAAGGACATTCGGGAGGAGGCGTCCACCATCTCGGGCTCCCACCCATCCACAGTCTGTCGCGCTTTGTCAACAGCCATAATTGCCACATATCTGGCGAAGTTCCGGCGGAAGATTTTGGAGGTGGAGAAGGACATACTTGAGGAGAATGCAAGCGTCGTTGGTGCCTACAACATCGTACCGTTGTCGGCAATTGTGGGAGCGTTCGATGGATGGGGTCGGAAGCTGCAATGGTTATGGGACCTCGTCCAACATATACGGGCACCAACAGACACAGGTGATCCTCGCCTTGACCGATCATGTCAGGGCCCATGTACAGCAGCCGCAGCCATCACTTATCTACGAAACGCTACTCATACAGGGTATCAGGACATTGAGGAAATCTCGCTTGATCTTGTGAAGGTAGCGGAGACTGCATGGCTAAAGCAAGTCTCGGCATGGGTGCTGTATGGTCGACACCCCACCAATGGAGCTGCGGACTTCTTCATCGCTCGGCAGGGAGCTAATGACAATCAGTCAGGCTCGGTGGATATGTATTATATCGAAGATAGCTTGATACCCCCTTTTGTTACGCAAGGAGCGGCCCAATCCATCCTTTTCATCGGCAAATCTCTCAATCATATCCGAGAGAGACAGTATTCCACCACGATCGGCTCTTTTAAGTTGATTGCCCCAGAGCTCACGCTACTTCCGAACCATCATGCACAACTATCAGCGCTACGGTATCCACTTAATTCCTCAAGTTTTTCTGCAGCAATTGGAGCCATTCGCCTATCACTTTCTCAGTATGCTCTGCAAGAGCTCCTACCTATATCGAAAGTCTTGGAAATGCTGCACATTCTGAAAGACTTTTTCCTTCTCGAGCGTGGTGAGTTTGCCATCGCTTTACTTACCGCAGCCGATGAGCGCCTATCATCAAGAAATATGACAGATAGATCAACGCAGAATCTGGCCACTGATCTCGCGAGCATGACTATCAAAGAAGGGGAAGTCTCTGCTGTGCTGGCTCGAACATGGACTGCCCTCGCTTCGCTACAAAGCGTTGATGACGAAGACGTGGACGAAGAGCTTGATCAGGCTCGGGAATTACTGCGCTTATCCATCAAGGTTATGAGTACGAATCCCCAAGAGTCTCGGAAAGTTACTTCCAAACCAGCCGTAGTTTCGTTCGACGATATTTTGCTACCATCATCGACAATCCTCAGCCTTCGTGTGCCGCCTCCACTGGACCTCTTCCTCACCCCAGCGGACGTAGACCTCTACTCCTATATGCATGCTTACCTCCTCGCCATTCGAAGAGCTCATCTCCAACTTAGCAAGTTGTACTTACTTTCTGTCCTTCGCCGAGACCATCCATCACCAAAGGTCCCAAATTCACGCAACCACCACGATGCTTTCGATGCAGTCGCGCGAACGAGGGCTAAAGCAGATGAAAGGACTAAAGCGATGCGTCCTACCTGGGCCACCATAGGCTCCGCTGCATTCTTCTTGGCAGAGATAGGGGAATACTTCCAAGGAGAAGTGGTGAAAGATTCGTGGTCAACAGCAAGTATTTCCTCGTCTCCTTGTTTCGAAATCAGCTGATTGTAAGAAGTTTCACGCTTGGCTGGTACCTAGCCTGGCACCTGAAGTGTGCTCCATGAATGCAAGTCTGTTGTCCTCTGTGGGCTCCGCTGGCCGCTTGCATCATTCGAGACCAACGTCTTCCCGGTCCGGTCTAGGTGCTACAACGCATCCACCACATGATCCGGAAACCTTGGCCCAAGCACACAGACGCTATCTAGAGCGTCTCAAATCCGAGCTGCTACTCAACAATGCAGACTTCACAAACCCGTTGCGTCGGTTCATGACATCGATAGCGCATCTTTCAGCACTGATGCAACGCTTGAGTATCGTTCAGCAGAGCTTAAATTCACAGAGCGGCAATAACGTAGTTTATGAAAAGAGCAATTACGCTGCGGAAGCGCAGAGGATTATGGAACAACTGAAGGCTTCTCGCTCAAAGGTGGCCAATGAAGTTCAAGCTTTGATAAAGGCTCTTCACGTAATTGATGGCGCTCGCACCAGTGGACGCCAATACCAGAGGGCGAATGCTGCAATGGAGCATGATGGGTTTGTCCCATGGACAGGGGGTGGAATAGACCGGTTGCTCTTGAAATTCGACTACGGGACCATAGACAAACTTCCTTTGGCAACGGTCTGATCCCGGCTACAAAAAACACTATCCACGCGATTAGCATCTTGCAATTTAGTCTCTCGTGGTACGAGTATTGCTCCATGTCCCCGCGATTTCGAGTTATAGGTTTCGCGCTCAGGCATGGTTGGTCTAGATGCCACATCTCAGGCGGCCCTCATAGTGAGGTTCAACCCGATATTCGTGACGAGGACGTGATCGAGGCTGATGAGGCAGTCTGCACAATACGCTCCTTATGGGCCAGTGGTGGAATTGGCTATTGAGTACTGTTGATAGGGAGGTAGTACTTCCACGAGATGAAAAGTGAGGAGATCGAGTACTCGGCAGAAGCAGAAAGAAAGGTTGGGGTAGGGCACAGTACTTTGGGCTTTTGCGGATGGCTGTCTGTTGTGCTTGATCTAGTACACCAAGTCTTCAAAATACCTAAAATAAACTTAGACGGGTATACGCCTATCCCATGCGTCGGTGATAAGTCACACCCTGAGTTAGCGTAGCCCTACGGCTTGGCGTAACGAAAATCAGATACCTGATTATTTACTCTATTATATTTACTTATATTATTAACTCTATTAGCTATATATATATTAGAATAATACGCTAAGATAATATTAAGATTACGAGACTATTAGATAAGATTCCCTAGACTAAGGATATTAAATCTTATTATAATAAGCGTATACTAGAGTAGATTCTTGAAGAAAATATAGAGAAAGGGGCTATAAATTATAGTAGAATCCCTATTAATAATTATAACCTAGCTATTAACTTACTAATAGATTAGCTAACCTTCTATAATTTATTTAGCATTTTTATTACACTAGGTATATTATAAGAGATAGCTATATATATAAATCTTCAGGCGGACTAGTAATTTAGGAATAGGCTAAATATTATAAATAAATAGCTATATATAAGATAATAGTAAGATATTAAAGGATAAGAGATTAGAGCTTAACTAGTAATCTATCTATTAATAGGACTAGCCTATATTCTATAAGTAATATATTATTAGAACTAAAGTCTTATTATATTAATTCTTATTTTAATTTAAGATATAATATTAATTATATATTTTAAATAGATAAAACGGTTCTTTAAGATTAATAATATATAAAAGGAGTCTAAAGATATTAATTAAAAGAAGGATTTCTAGAAGAAAGTAGGCCTAGTTATAAAAGGCTAATAATTAAGATATTTATAATATTTTAGGCCTAAGAGTAATATATTAATTAATAAATTTCTAGTTAAATATAAGGATAGATCTTAATATATTATAAGTATAATAATAAAAGTAGGTAGTAAAGGCTTTAAGATATATAAGATTTATAATAAGGATTACCTTGTTAATATCCTATTTATATTAAAAGTTAGTATATATATAGTTTCCTAGTTATAATTTATCCTATAAAATATTTACTTAAGTAATAAAGGTTATTTCAAGGTTTATAAGTAAAATTTTACTTATAGACCTAGAGATAACCTTTATTACTTAAGCTCTATATTTATATACTTTATATCTCTTTATAAAAAAGTTATTATTTTTAAAATTATTTATTATAATAACCTCTTACCTAAATCTTATTCCGGATTAAGTAAATAAAAGATAAAAAGCTATATTAAAAGTTTATTATAAGTAGAATAAGTATACTAGCTAAAGACTATTTACTAGCTAACTATAAATATTAAAAAGAGATAGACTTTCTTATAATCTTATAAAGTTATTATTTAACTTATAATATCTTTACTAAATGTTAAGGATCTATTATCTTATAATATATTTATATATTTGTTAACTATTTATATAGATAAAATCTATAGATCTAGACGTATTTACAGGCTTTATAAGATTTATAGATAGGGCTTAGTAAATCTAAGGACGAATATTAAAATATAATATACCTAGTAAATCTATACCTATAATAATTACTACATTTTTTAAAGAAAGATAGCGTCCTCGCTATTAATAGCGCTAGTAAGATACTTTAGCTATATAGGTAGCTTATTAGAAGTCTTATATATATACCTATCTATTACTATATATATAATAATAAAAGAAAGAATAGATTACATAAAATTAATCTTTTAAGGAGTAGTATTAATAGTTAAGTTACTCTAGTAGTAATAATAGGGTTAAAGTAGTAGCGATTAGGCTATAAAGTAAATTTAGTAGTAGGTAAGAAGTATATCTTAAAGCCTATAAAGAAAGGAATATAATTATTATAGTTATTATTATGTTATAAGTATATAAGTAATATTTATATCTTTTATTAATTAAATTTTAAAATAATTATTAAAAGATTTTTATTAAACTTTAAAAAGGTAAAAGCGAGTTAATTAATAAGATATTTAACTTTAATATATTTTTTACCGCTAAGCCCCTTCTAGTTAGGAGACTTTACTAAAATCTTACTATTATAATTATTAAGGATAATTTTATAACTATTAATTTTATCTATTTTATCTATATTATCCTAACTAATATTATTAATATTACTAAAAAAGGTTATAAGTTTACTTCCTAGTAATATAAAGCTAATAAGTATATTAATATCCTTAATTTATATAATCTTATAACCTAGCTATAAGGTAATATTATCTTCTAGCTATCCTAGTTTATTTATACCTAGGATAACTTTTACCTTAATACCTTTTATTATAAACGCCCTAGCGTTAATATATAATATTATACTATTATTACCTATTATAAAAAGAGAGATATCTATATACTTATTAATAATTTACTCCCCGCTAATTCTATAAATTATAATTGGTAAAGTCTTATATAAATAATTATATAAGTTATTAGTTAATAAGAGTATTTTATTAATAAATATAATAGAGCTCCTTATATTAATATAAAAATCTTATTATTAACTATCTTCTAAGTAAAGTTATCCTTAGACTATTATATAGCTCTAAGATAAAGGAGGTAGTTAAATAATATTTATATATAAAGTTATTTATTCTAGCTAATTTATATAGATATATTATTATTTTTAATTAAAAGAATATATATTAACCTTATATATATCTAATATATACCTATTAACCTCTTATATATTTATAAATCTTATATAATAAATCTTATAATTATATAGAGATACCTTATACTTAAAGTATTTAATATTATTAAAATAGATATAGGTATCATTATTATAATATTTAATTATAGATTTAAAGTTTATATCTTTTATTCTATCTCTATCTTTTATATCTTAATCCTTTTTATTAGTAATCTCTTTAATAGACGCCTAGTTAGCTATAATCTAATATTAGGATACTATATTATTAGGGCCTAGATAGTAGCTATAATTTTATAGTAGTAGGAGGATAGGTATCTATTAATATATATAGTTTTATAGTAATTATTATTAGTTTATAAGAGGTAAATTCTAATATTATTCCCTAGTATATATATTATATTAGAAAGCTACCTCCTTATTATTAGTTATTAACTCGCGTCTAAAGCTTTAATTATACCTAATTTAGTAGGAATTTAGCTTTTTAGTAGCGCTAGATCTAGAGGTTATTATACGTAACACTTAATAGTCTACTATATTATCTAGATAATAAGTAAATTTATTAGAATTACTATCTAGATAATAGATATCTTATTATAATTCCTAATCTAGATTTTTTTATATTAGTATTAATACTACTATTATTAATTAGTTATAAGACTAGCTATATAATAATATTACTTATATATACTTATTTATAAGATAATAGTATTAAGTATTAGTTATAATATACTATTTTATATATAATTTATTAAAAGCTTATAGATATAACTATTTATACT
>JAABUK010000620.1_pt1 | contig 72994 bp, 43 predicted proteins | sample 5559141 | NCBI WGS metagenome assembly JAABUK01 (sample SAMN10711869, study PRJNA513367) | rock metagenome | isolation source: Antarctica rocks | place: Antarctica: Victoria Land, Pudding Butte nord | collected 2016-01-03 | reverse complement strand
GCGGCCTCGGGCGCCCGTCGAGCGCCCGTCGAGCGACTTAACGCTCGAAGGGTACTCGGCGGGCGCTCGACGGGCGCTCGGGGCCGTTCGGGCGCCCCGAGCCTACCTCGGGCGCCCGAGGCAGCTTACCTAATGGCCCCGAGCCGCTGGAGCCGGTTTTCGATTTGCCGACGTAGATACGTTAGATCCAGGGCGTTTAATAGGATATAATCTCTAATAAACTAGATAAGTACCTTAGCGAATTACTCGTTATTACTAGCGACCGACGGGTAATTAACTAGTGGCTTTTATTAAAGTAACGAGAGCGTTTACTACTACTCTCTTAAATAACTATTAATATTTATTATACCGGTTATATTTATAGAACTAGAGCGCGTCTTTTCTAGGGTTAAATATACTATTACGGATAAAAGGAACCACTTAGCGATTAAGATAATTAAGGTCCTAAAGTACCTTAAATTATAGTTTCGGATTAGGATATTTATTTAGGAAGATCTATATATAATAATTAAAGCGCTAGAGATAATATAAAGATAGTATTTAGGAACTAGTATTAATACGAGAGTTATTCCTATTTAAGGCTAGTAGGGCGCTAAAAGAGTTTTAACTTTAAAAAGTATAATAAACGACTTTTTAAAATATTTAGGGCCTGAGTCGTTTTTATTTAAAAAATATAGGACAATTTCTACGGTTTTAACGCGTGATATTAATACGCTTTATTTCCTTGATAAATCCTAAGGCTTAATATATAGGAACGTTATTCTATATATCTAGAATAAGGCCTATATATTATATATATATTTATTTATAGCGTTACTATCGTATAGTCACCGTCGCTACTAGGGAAGAATTATCTTAATATAAGTTATAGAAGATTTATGAATTTAATGAATTTAATATAAACTACTTTAACTATTAGTTCAAACTAGCGTTAAACTGCTAAGAACTAGCGTTAGTAGTTGGTAGTTGGTTTGGCCTCAAAACTGAACCAACTACGCTAAAACTAGTGTAGTTAATTGGTTTAGGGGTCAAAATCGAACTAGTTAACTATTGCGAACACTGAATAAGTTCTAAAAGGGCCTTTTTTCTACATCAATCTCGACACATCAATACCAGTATTGCTAATGAACCATGGCATCCTAGCTAGGATCCGACGATAACGTCTCTGAGAGGACATGAGGTATGGACTACATACTACCAGGATTAAGATTCATTGATGCTCAGCAGCAATCTCAGACCTGGGGTCAGTGAGGCGACTGGGTGGTACCTCGACTTAATTGTTCAGTTCTATCATCCTCAGGAGATTAGACCGCAAGAACCTCCAGGAGTCTGATGACAACCAAGATCAAAGTCACTGCCCATAGGCTAAGGACTCAATTTCCGGCATAGGTTGACGGAGCGTCATTAGGCACGGACCTCGTCCCGTATGGGGGGATACAATACGCGATCAGTGGCAATCCAATACAAGTCCGCAGCTGACTGATACTCGCTATTCAATTCAAGTCACTCTCCAAGTGACCATGTCCAATCGCTGGCTCATAAGCAGACTCGCAAGAATTAAGTCAACAATCACGTTTGATCTATAAACGTCTCCTGACCAAGGTAATTAGTCATAACAATCTAGTTTTCGAAGCACAGGTGGCTTAGACCCAGCAATCATGATGAAGAAGAAAAGCGTCCGTCTTCCCGCAGAAGCTCTCCCCAGAAACCAATTACCGGAGACGAAGCGCCTGGTCCAATATGACTGAACAATATTTTGTGCTCCTGTCGATGCGGGAAGTTCCCGAATACTCCTACTCATCAAGAGAGCCCAACCAGGACGAGACATATGACAGCTTCACCCGGACAGCAATATCACTAAAGCGAGGTCCTCCGTTAGCTTGCTCTGGATCATCCATCCCAAACAAATCCCGCCTATATTCGCGGAGAAGTGCGGTGGTGAGCTGAGTCCAAGAAGACTTTCACAGTATTTAGCCTATCAAGAAACATAGCTTGGGGGATACGGTGACGTTCATTTGTGCTGAATTTCTTTTCTACAAGCTCATGCATCAATACTCTAAAAGGATGCCTCCATGTCAGCGAGGTGTTGCGGAGGATGGCGCGCAATCCTAGATTGCTGCTTTACAGCAACAGCAGGTGTTGAAGGCAAGATGTAATTGCTAGCGACTACTTTTGATACAGCTTAAGTTGCTAGGCACCTAGCTCTTCAATGTTCCTCTTCCGCGATTTTAGACTTGGACACTTTCTAAGCCATAAGGCTTGCCTCCTGGAATGTTTAAAGTCACAGTGTCTCATTTCCCTTTAATTGTGCTCAACCATGATTGGGGAATAATCATTGGTAGCGCTCTGTCCACTTCTCATTCCTGATGGCAAGCAAGCTAACCCTAGTCTAGAAGGAGGAAGCACGAGGGATGTAAAACGCCTGGAAGAATTCGCGTACGTGAGCCGAAGATGAGCAACATAACCTACACGAAGGGAGTGGTGAATAAATCAATAGCGTGGACAAACACTTCAGGTCAATTACAGATGGATGAGGTCGTTTGCCAGGCTGTGAAGATTGGTCGGACCAGCCATAGTGTTTCGACCGTCCTACAACAACAGTGGTAGAGAACAAAGCTAAACAAAACCAGCCTCGCATTGAACTACAAAGCAGCGAATCGAGCACATTAAATGGAGAAGAAGAAAACTCCAAAAAGCTGAGCCGCATCAAGCATAGGCAGGATCGGAACCCGACAGAAACCCCATCAAGACACCCCAATCCTATCGATGCATCTGCAACTGTAACAGACATGGCCACTCGACATCAATGAGATTACTACGCTTGGAGCGATACTTACAGTAATTGGCGCCGGCAATATCTCTTTTCGTACAACAGGCCATCCTCGAATGATCTATTGATTTTTGGTTAGTCTAAGGAACGATGCTTCCCTCCATCAGGTGGATGGTCGTGCCATTGGATGAAGGGAAGTGAAATCACGATTGATAACGTATCGGCAAGAGCTACTTATCGAATGGTTCGCCTCTCTTTTTTTTGAGATAGCGAAGAGACGGGTCAAGTTTCCGCGACTGTCCACAATGAACCCTGAGCTGGTGGAAATATTTCTTATCACGCGGGATAAAGAGCAGCTGAGCATCGAAGCTGCCTTCATTGTCCTCATATGGGCCATCCTCGTTGGCGAAAATCGTACTGGAAAGCTTCTCTCTTCCACGGCTTCGTCCATTTGAGCGCTATCGTAACAGTGTCGTTTCCATTGCTCAACCCTGATAGTCCTAGTAGGCACTGTTGGCACGCGATAGTAAGGAAGATTGGCAAATTGCAGATGATGTTGTTCAGGAAAATCAAGCGACTGAGAAGGTAGCGACGCGGGCGATGTCAAGGCGGAGTACGCGATACTTCCAAATATTGTGAACACGCACTTTTGCAGGGTAAAATGTTCTATTGATATTGGGCATCCTGGTAGTCTAAATTCCTCTAGTAGTCATTCAGCCAATCATTTACTCATGAAGAGGCTGTAAGCAGCTATGCATTTCATTTCGCGACCATATGCCGCTATCATACCTCGTAAATGTTTGAGCCACTATTGTAATAGCACCTCCCACTGCTTTTGTTCATCTTCATGCACTCGTAGTAGACTAGACCTGACCCATCGTAACCATCTTCTTGCGTAGGTAGTTCTTGTATTCGCCGATGGAGCCGTCCCATCGTCGAATTGTCTTATTCTCGCAGACCATGATGTCTTTGGCGATTTTGTCGAGCAGTCTGTTACTACTGTCAGCATTTATATAGAGTCAATTCTGTGATAATGCTTACCTGAAATCGTGAGAGACGACCACGACACCACCGCTAAAAGCGTTGATAGCATCAGCCAAAGAGTCGATGGTAGGAATGTCCAAGCCGTTGGTAGGCTCGTCCAATAACAGCATGTTTGGTCCTTCGATAGCCAACAAAGCAAAGACGATTCTACTCTTCTGGCCTTCTGACAATGTCCCCATCAGAGCCGTTTGCGACTCTCCTGACAGCCCATATCGACCGAGCTGCTGTCTCCAGTATTGGTAGTCCTGGCTCTTGTCTGCATACTTGTCCCTCACAAAGTCCAGGGCGGACTTTGTCAAGTCTAACTGCTCGGCTGAATGCTGACTGTACATACCGAGCTTCAGATGAGTATGCCTCGAAACAATACCACTCGTTGAAGACAGCTTGCCGGTCATGAGACGAAGCAGAGTAGATTTTCCAACACCATTAGGTCCGACAAGCGCTGTTCGGCTGTCCATGTCAACACCAAGGTCCAGATTCTCGTAGAGGTTGTCTTTGGCATTACCCGAGTAGGAGAAAGTAACGTCGTCAAAGGAAAGAACTGGGGGCGGAAGCTTCTCGACGTCCGCAAAGCGGAAGGTAAAGACGCGGTCTTCGGCCACCTTTTCGATAAAGCCGTCTGCCTCCATTTTGTCGAGAATCTTTTGCCGTGACTTTGCTTGTCGCACCAAGTTGGCGTAGGTACCGGCGGACGCAATGAACTTCTTGATATGTGCGATTTCCTCCTGTTGCTTTGCGTATGCCTTCATCTGGTTTGTCTCTTGTTCTGAGCGGGTCTTCATGTAGGAGTCGTAGTTACCACCATAGTACATAAGCTTCTTCATGCGCATGTCAATCATATTCGTGCAGACACCGTTCAGGAAGTCCATGCTGTGGGAGACGAGGATCAATGTGCGGTCCCATTTCTTCAAGTATTCTTCTAGCCACACACAGGCTTCCAAGTCCAAATGTGCCGTGGGGTCGTCAAGCAAGAGGAGGGAAGGTTTGACGAAAAGAGCTTTAGCTAACGCTACACGCATACGCCATCCACCAGACATATCTTTAGTCATCTTGTGAATTGTCTTTTTGTTGAAGCCCAGACCAGTAAGGATGAGGGAAGCGCGGGTCTGGAATGTCGAAGGGTCCATGGTTTCCATACGCTGTATACATCAGTTTGGACCACAGTGCAACCATTCTGATCTCACGTACCTCGTATAGATCTTCCAAAAGAGGGTCTTCGGGCCCGTTCGCTTCCAGGATCTCTTCTGCCTGCTTGTCCAATCGCTCCATTTCTCTTTCGGCCTCTCTAACGACCCACTCGAGAGCACCCAAGTCGCTTGGGGGAGCTCCCTCGTTCAATAGATAAATATCGACATGCTCAGGTATGGGGTATTCCCGCTTGTCGATAGCTTTCAGTAGTGTTGACTTCCCACACCCGTTTTCTCCCAGCAGACCGTATCGTCGGCTGTAGTTGAGCTCGAGTGTGGTATCTGTGATGAGGACTTTACCGTGGAACACAAGCGACGCCGAGTTGATCTTGACATCGCGGCTTTGGGCCAAGGAAGCCAGCACACCAGTTGTGACTCGGTCAGACAGTCCGTGCTTGTCCATCTGATCCGTCAACTTTTTGACAGTCGACATCTTCTCGGTTGTAGTGGCAGGCTGCTCATCATCGGGAAGAGCGTTCCCATCGCCATCCAGTAGAGGTGGGGTCTCGTCACCGTTGACTGATGAGGCTGACGATCCATTTGCGGAGGCATTTTTGGCGGAGAGTTTTGACGTGGCGGTCTTCTTCTTGTCTTTACCGTCATCGGCGCGCTTAGCCTGGCGGGCAGCTTTCGAAGCGGAGACCATGGTGGTGTGTGTTGACCAAGTGAGAGGCGATGCAAGAGCGCAGTGAAATTTGTGGGCTGTGGGTAGTGTAGGCTTATCGATTGGCGGAAGCCTTTGCACAAAGGTACTCGTTGGCTCCTCTAACAGTAGGTAGGAACAGCCAGGATGTAGAAAAAGGAATAAACTGGCTCGCCTCCTGAAAAGCGTCCTCTAGTATCTCGTAGCAGTCTTCTTAGTTAGGGAGAATATTATTGGAAGGTCGATCCACTGATTCGTGAACGATTTTTTCTCATTCTTGTGGTAGGCTTGGCATGCTACGGTTGACCCTAAAGCTCTTTATCATTTTCCAAGACGCTAGCGCCTTACGCATAAATATGAGTAAACATCTTCTCGCCAATCCGCGTCATTTTAGGCCCTCCTTGGCAATCAAAAGGATCAAGCAATAGATTTCTCAAAGCACATGCTGTCTTGGATGCCAGTGTGATCGAGTTGAGGACAAAATGATTGAGCAGCAAATTGGGCATTTGGGCCAACCCAAGAGCCAAAGATGACGCAGCCACGACTTACTCGCGAGCTTTTATACGAGTAGTGAAATGCTTTGCTCTTAAGCCTGTCGCGATTTCTAGCTGACTAAGATTCTATTAGAATACCTCCTTGAGAAACCTGAAAAGCTCCTCTCTCCGCATTTCTGTGTGTCATCGCGCTCCCATTTTTGGCATCGTCCGAAACTCTCTATACTACACAATTTCACTATAGATGACATGATGGCATACACGTGCTTACTGCGCTCCGCGGCTTGCGGAGTACTGGCCTCGCATTCAGGCGCATCATGCTGGAATTTATGTGCGTTATTAGGCACTGTTTCGCCTCCTCTTTTCCCTTTGCGACCGTCTTATAGTGTCCAATGGATTGGAGCTTCTCAAGGACAGTAAGATGCATATCGCGGAGGCGAAAGATTGGCACTTTGATGTCGACAAACACTTGAACCCATATGTTCCTCGAAACAGGCTATACAGACTACCAAAGCCAATAGCAAACTTCCTCGGATCTCGAGATCATCCCAGAATACAGATTGGCAACCTCCTGGTTGCAGGATGGGCGTGCTTGGGAGCCTTCATTGGCGTGATTGTTATTGAAGCGGTCTTCATGATCCCAGCGATTAAGGACCATGGTGTCCCTCTACTCATTACAAGCTTCGTAGGTCTCGGACCTCAGGAACAGTTGGGAAATGGCTGACCTCTTTAGGGAGCCGCAGCTATACTGGAATTCAACACTATCGAGTCACCTCTCGCGCAACCCCGCAATTCAATCATTGGACACTTCCTCGCAGCCCTGGTCGGCGTCGGTATCACCAAGCTTTTCTCCCTCAACCCCGACTTCGAGGGACTTCGTTGGCTTGCTGGGGCCTTAGCATGCGGGCTGACATCTGCTCTCATGACTGTCTCAAAGACTGTCTACCCACCCGCAGGAGCTACAGCGCTCCTAGCAGCCGTTGATCCGCAAGTGGAAAAACTTGGCTGGTTCCTGCCACCATTGGTGCTTCTCAGTGCAGCCTTGACTCTGGTCGTGAGCCTGTTGATCAACAACATCCAAAGACAGTATCCAATGTACTGGTGGACGCCCGTAGATCTTGGGAGAAATAAGAACAGTGATATTGAGAAGTCAAGGTCGAGCAGCAAGAGCTTGCTTGGGGCAAGGCCCAGGCATGTTGAAGATCGTGAAGGACCTACTATCCTCATCACACCCGAGCGGATCATTGTTCCTGAAGACTGCTACCTAGCTGGAGAAGAGAGGGGTATACTTGAAATTCTGAGGGATCGTTTGCGAGAAGGACAGCCGAGGGAGCTGGAACCTGCTTTCCAGCGTTGAACAATGCAACGAGAACCACTGAATGAGACATAACGAAGACTTGGCATCCGTTTCCCTGTATATCATGCTCTGCAAAGCGCACAAGGGGTCAGTTATCACGATAATCTGTGCATATCGAGGCTATATGTCGCATTTGGCGTTCCATATCTAATACTCATCCAGTATGTACTGTCAAATGAATCAGACATGGTTATGTATCATAGTGAAAGAAGCAGTGCCAAACAGATCTAATGGCTTATCATCCCCACCTCCTACCCAGTCACCCATCTCATGCTCGAACTTCACGCCAAAATCCCTATCCACAACGCGCAATGTTTCAGATGCGATTCCGCTGGGGTGGGAGCGCATGGGAGACGAGATGTCGCATTATGGCGGAGGTTTAGAATTTGAAATAGGGAAGCTCAACCTCGTAGTGCGCGAACATACAACGCACATCGCAGCTGGAATTAACCAATGTACGTACAAAGCAACTACCAGCAGGCGCCGGTCAAGTCAGCATAGCATGTGTTCATTGCTTTTGTACAATATCCTGAGCTTTTCGATGATATGTACAATATCAACATCCAAACATCTTGCATGTACTGACATTCACCCGCGACCACTTCCTCCCCTGTAATATACATGCCAGAAATTGCCCAGGCCAGTAAACATGATACAACCACCATGCAGGCAACGGGTCCCACAGCTTGTATGTGCCATCTCCCCATAGTAAGAGATGCTCGAGGAAATTTCCAGTGCTCTGGATATATGCCGACAGCGTGATCTGCCTTAGCAGTAATTGCAGAAGCGGGTAGATGACAAGCTCGATGAGATCGTGGCCAATCCAGTAGTATTTGGCGGTGTTCCGTGGCATGACCGGCTCCTCCTGTGTCTCTTCTGTATTTCCGTTCGCATAGCCATTTGTGTTCGGCCTCAGTAACTTCTGCTGCTTTTTCGGCTTCAGCGCACTCAAATACGCATCTGCCATCTGGGTCTCCATTCCCTCAAATAGTACCACGGCCGTATGTGCCCGGGGGTTGCACTCGATGGGTACCAACCCCATCTCTGCGCCCTTCTCCGTGATTTTCTCCTCAATCAGGAAGTCGAAAGACAGATGCCCGCTCATATCCCGTCCACTCCTCTTCACGAACTCCTGCGTAAATCGCAGCATAGCCTTGCTTAAGGCTGAATCCGCCGGCAGAGCTTCATAGTGCATCAATAACTCCGAGCTCGGGCTGGCGACGAAGACCTTGACTTTGTTCTCGATTATGAGAGCATGCGTACAGTACTCCTTCCCCTTGACAAATTCTTGCAGCACCCAAGGCTTGTCTTCTGCAATCGGCACCCTCGATAAGTGATCATACGTCTGGCTCAGAGTCCGCCGTGGTAGCACCGTCATGTCTCCCCGTGATGCGTCGTCCATGCCCACGCTCTTCATGATGTACCTCTTCTTCGTCCTGGGGCTCTCATGCAGCACCTTGTGCACCGCGGCGCGAGAGGTGACGTTATGTGTCTCAGGCACCGGCAGTCCCAGGCGCATGGTTTCGGCGATGAAGGTGTCTTTTTCATGTAGCATCTGTGTTGTGGGCACATCGAATTGTATGCATCTGCAATCCGACCTCCTCTCCAACACTTCCTTCGCCTGCCCATCTTCTACCGCGCTGGCGACGCCGGAGCAAGAGACCAAGAGGTCAACCCGCTCTCCTTGCACGAGCCGTAGGAGTGCATTTATATAAAAAGCCGAGCCATCCCTTGCATTCGTTTTCGGTAACGGGTAGAATTTTTGTAGAGAGCGCGAAAATCGTCCGCAGACTGGCACGCCGTATGGTTCAAAATCCGCACCGATGACATTGTGACCAGCTAGGTAGAATGCTCTTGCCAATGCCAACCCCTTGCTCATGCCCACGCCCGTGACAAGAATGGTACATGGTCTGAACGTCGGCGTGTGCGGCGAATACCGGACCCGTCGCCGTGCTGCATCTTGATAGCTAACGAAGGGGCGGGCGACATAGCTGGTGACGAGAACGAGGGTGGAGAGCGGAAGGAGAAGGAAAGAGAGGAGGATGAGCGCGGCATTCCGAGCGAGGTGGAGGCGGTAGGGAGCGCTGCCGTCGAGCATTGTGAGGGGCGGAGGTGTTCGGAGGTATGCCTGCGAGGGCCTAGGTACGCGGGCTATCTTGAGGTCGACGTATCATCTTTGATGTTTACCGTAGATCAGCGAAGAGCAGATGTGTTTAGAAAAGGGGATTGGGCTACTTGGGTTGTGTTTGCAAATTCGATGGCTGGGAAGAAGTGAAGCCTTCCACCGCGATGGTACGTCATAACGAAAAGTGAGATGTGAATTGCGCGCGCAACCTGGAAGATATTAGGAGGGTGGGAGAGCAATATCATTTTGGGGAAAGCGTGAACGGAATTGGCCTATTGAATTGATCTATGGGGGTGAACTTTCTATGGAAATGCATCTTTTTTCAACCAGATCGCCTTCCTTTTAAGAAATTTATAAGATTGATAACGTTCAGGGTCTGAGCTCAAGCCCGAGATCCATTGGTGTAACCGTTGACACCATTGGTCATACCGTCGACGGTGCCGTTACCGTTGGCTATCTTCTCTTTTATGCCGTTAACATGCCCATTTGGCACATTACCTCCATGAATGACACCGTTGCCGTTTAGGCTTCCTGCCTTTTCGGCGGCAGCTCCTACAGCCTGGACCTCAGACTTGTTGTTGTCCGTATAACCGGTATCGCTAGCGTCTACGAACGCCTCAATCCCTTCGCCGTTGCGTGGATACTCTCGCATAAGCTTTTTGTGCCTGAGGAGTGCAGCGTTCAGCTCTTTTGCACTGACGTCGTTGAGGAAGGTGCAAGATCCGATAGGACTGGGTACTGCAGCACGAAGCTTGCCATCTCTCGTCTTGAGGATGGCTGCAGTGCCTTTGTCGAGGATCTCCTCGTCGAACTGTGGGTGGTCCATGGACAGACCAGCGCGAGCGAAGAGGTTGAGTATGCGACGATGTTCAGCATCACTGATCAGCTTCCGGCTGTTGGCGAGGGTTGCCGAGTAGGCCATGTCAATAGAGATTGCATGTCCGTGTCGAAGAGGCGTTTCTGGCACAAGTTCATGCATTGGTGACCATCTACATGAGTCAGTAAAGGGGTAAAAGAGACGGCGTTGGGCGAGGACTCTACGTGTGGCCATATGCGATGACTCGATCTAAGCCAATCTCGTGCAGATTGGGAGTCTCAAGTTTCAGCATTTCGTGGATGCCCTCCTTATTGATCTTATCCGCCGCATCACGGACTTCCTGCGAAGCGCCATCGGTTCGACCGAATCCAGTCTTGATGAGCTGCTCGCAGTATCTGTCAAGCAGGTTGAATGTGTCCAAATGAGAGCAGGTGGAAATCTTGATCAACTCCGCAAAGCCATTTCTGATCTGTGCAGTGGGTAGGGTGCGGAGGAAGGTAAAATCGAGGAAGGTGTGGATAGGAGCGTGATAAGCACCAAGACGGTTCTTATAGTTGCCATAATTGACAGCCACTTTGATCGACACTGATGCGTCAATTAGACCAATGACAGTGGTCGGAACACGGATGAAGTTTGTGTTCCTGCGGTAAGCGGCACAAGCGAATCTGCGTGGCCACCAAAAAGGTTAGCCTCGACCACTCAACAGGGACAACCATTAGGAGACTGATGGGAGAGTGCCTTGATATAATCTCTGGCAAATGGCGGCAGCTTTTATTACCCAGCAACATCAGTCACGAGGCCTCCGCCAACCACCAAGACTGGCTCCTGTAACCGTCAGTGAATATGGCTGTCTTCGTGGCGACTGCAACGAAACGAAATGTATGGCGAGTACCTTGCGATAGATTCCAAACTCCGTCATCGAGTCCACTATGCTCAGAAATGTGGGAATTGTCTTGGCCTTCTCACCAATCTTAGTCTTGTGGACCATGAGATCGAGCCCATAGTGCTCGAAGTAGCTTTCAATTTGCTCGCCATACACGTTGTAAACATTCAAATCCGTGACGGCCAACACTCGGCCCCAGTGCTTGTAGCAGTCAGCCAATTGGGGATTCTCCGGGTTGAAGACGCCATCGAGGAAAGTGAAGTCGTATGAAATCTTCTCATAGCCGTCAACATGGAAGCCATTCTTTGTCTCGGAGACCGAGGCAGAGAAGTCAGACATGTCGAAGTGTTGCGTACTGTTCGAGATTGATGTCAAATGGATCTCGTTTGAGTGTCGAATGATCTCGTTTGTTGCTCAAGATGTCGAAAGTGGGCTTCACTCCAGTATATAAAGACATTACTAGTATGGACTTTGGCCTGACGTATTGTCCCTAGGCTGATAGTACGCCATGCCAAGGTAATGGATAAGGTCAATTCAGTTTGTTTGACAATTTAAACCCTTAGAAGCGGGACCGTGAACGTATGATAGGACGCGCTTGTGAAGTCCTCTTCTCTAGCGGCGGCTCTTCTCGAAACAGATTGGCCAGTGCAAATCTGTGAGATAATATATAGGCTTCCGAATACAGCCTTAGCTTTATGCTCATTGACGCACGATGGGTTGCAGGAAGGCGAAGAGTGGTAGTCATGATGTAGAGCATTTATTGGTGGAGAATCTAAGTCAAGCCCTGGAGTTTCGTCCGCCCGCGGAGGACTCCAAGCCAGCCCGTTCGATGGCTTAGAATTTGGAGCACTTGTGTAAAGCTTCAAGGCTGCGAATAAGGGTCTTGCCATTATAGGATTCATGATATAATGCGGACTTACATCATAAACGCTATCCTATGAATTTGGTAGGAGGAACCCCACATGTCCAGATTGCCGGGGCGCTTTTGGTGCCAGATTTCGGGTAGATTGGGTTGACTCGGTTGATTCGCAAAGCTGCCTGCGTAGATCAGGGTCCAAGGCTGATGGAGATTTTCCGTGAATTCGGGATTGTTGGGCATGTGGGCATAAATCGCACGAAAACGCTTGTGAGTCCGTCTATCAAACATAGAAGCGTAGTAGCAATTCTTCATTGCTTACTCGTAGATGCGTGCCACTAATTTCGTCCCGATCTGCGCATCATGGATTTGACTTTGCGTGGAGAAAGTGGTGGAGGGCTAAAGTGAGGGGCATGAGAAAAAGGGTAATCAGTTCATACGCCAACTTCCGCACCATACCCTGTCTGTGAATGCGAAAAGACGCGAAAATGAACCTATGTCTGTTGCGTCATCTGTCATCAGAAGCGTATACCATAAGAAGGTCAGACAAGGGAAGAAGTACTAAGGATAACTCAGAGGCATTATTCGACCATGCCTGGATTGACACAGAAGCAGACTGAGACCAACGGTTTCGATGACAGCAAAGCGTATCAAGCACAAGAAGAAGAGGGCAAGAAATTTGTAAGTGATGCTAGGGATTCCATTGGGACGTGTTCGTCGCTTACTGCATCTAAGTTTGACGATGGCCGAGAGATCGAGCTGCTGCATTTTGTGTACGGCCATTCGTTGATCGACAACATCAGAGCTTCTCCGCAGGGCGTGCTCAAAGCAATTGATGAGTATGGCCGGAGTACGAAATATTTGATGAATGTTGGCCACGACAAAGGGAAAATAGTTGTCGATTTGATTGCAGAACACCAACCCCAAGTAATGGTTGAACTTGGTGGTTATGTTGGGTACTCGTGCATACTGTTTGGCGATGCAGTCCGCGCTGCGGGTGGTAAAAGATACTTTTGCTTGGAACGTAATCCCGAATTTGCGGCTGTGATCATGGCCCTGGTGGACCTGGCAGGCTTGAGTGATGTGGTCAAGGTCGTTGTCGGCTCCAGTGCAGATTCTATCAAGAGACTCCATGCAAGTGGGGCCTTGCAGCATATTGATATGATGTTTCTCGACCATTATAAGCCAGCTTATACCACAGATCTAAAGCTATGTGAGCATCTCAAATTGGTAACTCCAGGCACACTGTTGGCGGCCGACAACGTTATCAAGCCGGGCAACCCACCATACCTGAAGTATGTACGAAGCAGCGTACCAGAGAAGCTCGAGCAGTACAAATCAGACAAAACCGATGGCGACGATACTGCGGGATTTGGTAGCAGATGGAAGGACCAATACAAAGATCGTGAAGGAGACGAAAGGCTAAGCTCGGAAATCAAGGGAAATCCAAACCTCATCTATGAAGGCCAGCTTGTGAATAGCTTTGAGCCGACAGGTGTGCCCGTAAGCTTGACTTGGTGGTAGCAAATGGAGAATGACGCCACTGACTTGTGCTAGGACGGTATCGAGATCACGAGATGTATTGGAGAAAGAGAGCAGATAATGAAGGCATGAGATTAGCTGGGGGCCTGCAGGCGTCTCGGTGTTCAGCAGGGCACTGGACTCCAGCTTCCTCGAACACAATCCGTCTTGGGCCTTGTTACTATCGAAATCAAATAAGATTAGCACAAGTACATGTGAAGAGATCAGCGAGGTTTACACGCGTTAGGGTCGCGACATATTCGAGCCTTGTTCGCCAGGATGCAAGATTTGAGGGCAATGACTTGAAGTTTACGGTGCAAGAGAAACACGATTGCTAAGCTGGAAAGGTGTGTGAATGACATTGACAATGGTATGTGATGAATGAAATGTATTTACAAAATCTGTCAACAGTTGTGGATTCAGGTGAGCATTTGTAGTCATAACCCACCGTAGAATAGAAGGAATCACCCCCCAACTGCTCATACACCTTGACTGCCCTAAGAGATACCCAAAATGTTCGTCCTCTGGGCAGTAGCCCGGGAAGTTCTGGGGGCCATTTCAATCGCTTAAGTAGCCAAATCTAGGGGGAATCTCTAGGCGGCTTCTAGGCATTAGCCCTACAGGATGGGCAGTCAGGGGGTATGGGCAGTTGGGGGGTGATCCCGTCTAGTGATTGCCCCTCTCGAGGCCCACGTCTTCAGCCTAAAAGACCACAGACTTACCAGCACAACGTTACTAGCAGTCAAAATGGTGCCTCCAACCCTTTCACAGCTTGCTATCTGCAGCCAACGTTCTAAGGATGGCACCAAAAACGTACAATGTCGCCGTCATCGGCTTTGGCATGTCCGCCAAAGTCTTCCACATTCCCCTCATCCAATTCGTCCCTAAATTCAAACTTTATGCCATCGTGCAACGACACCCCAAATCCCAAGACGATGCAGGAAAAACCCACCCGGGTATCAAGAGCTACCGCTCCAGCGAAGAGATGGTCAAGGACTCCGCTGTGGATGTCGTGGTCGTCACGACGATCCCAACATCCCACTTCGAGCTCTGCAAATTGGCATTGGAGCATGGGAAACATGTTATTGTGGAGAAGCCATTCACACCCACCTCGAAAGAGGCTGGGGAGCTAATTGCTATTGCGAAGAAGCATGACCGGCTCTTGACTGTCTACCAGAATCGAAGATGGGACACAGATTTCCTCACGCTCTCCAAGCTGCTGAAAGAAGGGACAATGGGCCGTGTGGTCGAGTTTGAGACGCACTTCGATCGACACCGACCTAAGGCGCCTGCTGCACACACTACTTGGAAGGCGAAGCCAATGCCTGGGGGAGGAGCTGCATACGATCTTGGGACGCACTTGATTGATCAGGTTGTGGTGGCCTTTGGACTGCCGGACAGGATCACGGGCTTTGTGGGGTCTCAAAGGGCACATAATCCTGAAGATATTGAAGACTCATGTACTATACTATTGCATTACGATTCGAAGGGGCTACTGGCAACAATTAAGGCCGGCGTTGTGAGCCCGGAGGTGAATCAACTACGGTACTGGGTCAGAGGAGAAAAGGGCAGCTATAAGAAGGCAATAACACGCTCTTCTATGTTGAAGGTATAGACTAATACGATCCCAGTTCCATCTAGACTGCCAAGAAGATCAACTCAAAGCAGGCAGGAAACCCGGCGACTCTGGCTTTGGCGTCGAGTCAGAAGAGCGTGCAGGTACTTTGACAGTCATGCATGATGGTCAGCCAAGAAGTGTAGCGTGTCCAAACGTCGAGCCTCTTACATACTCCGCCTTCTATAGCGAGTTCGCGAAAACGTTAGCTGGTCAGGGCGATGTGCCTGTGGTGGCTGAAGGTCCGAGAAATGTTATACGGCTGATAGAACTGTCGAGGTTGAGTACCAAGGAAGGCAGAACTTTAAAGATTGGAGAGCACTACGGAAGTATAGATTAAGGGACCAGGATTCATACTACAATATGTGCCATAGTTTTGATCAGCCAACAACTAGATTTCCTGTACTCTACACAGTGTGTTCCTTCCATCGCTTTCGAGACTCTAAGACGGAGAAAAGCATAGCTCAAACCAAACCAAAAATGCATTCAGACGGGCCAACATACCCATCCGTTGCTCTGGCATTAAGTTGACTCATCCTCACTCAGCTTGAAAGGCTCGAAATGCGCTGGATTCAAACGCTCCCATGAAGTATACAAAATTAGATGAATGAACGATTCTTGGATAGGCGCATGATAGATATCTGCATTATGATGCGGGCTGCCTTGTGAAGGCATTGTCTATATTGCAACGCTAATTTTGAAATGCGTAGCCTTTCGAGCTGCAGAATGTGTGCAGACCTATACATGAGAGATGAATTGCGAGCAGGCTGGGGTTTTGTAACAATCGTTCACACGTCGGAAAGAGGCAAATGATTCCACGATTAGGTACACTCTCGCTGCAACATAGAGTGGATTTCCTATGACGATAATCAGTACCCCCAGCCACGTCAGCCAAGCTTCCGATATTCAAGTCTGTTCTCTCGATTTCTCTTCAGCAACTTCTCAAACCTTAGCCACCTTTGCCACAGAATCAGAGCGATGTGGTCGCCAAGGCAAGTCTTTGCCCGTCGAGTCTTTTTTGAAGCAGCCTCGAATGGAGGCGAAATTTCCTCTTCTCATCTTGAACGTTTCCGAGAGACGTTTCCCTCTAGCGACTGCAGAGACGTTGAGGACCAGTGATGGAAAGTTGCAGGGTATGCTACCATCCTTCTGCCGGAGATTTGGACAAATGCTTGTAGCTGCCAAACTCTGGCCGTTCTTTAGAGTTGCCGCCACCAATGACGATGAGGAGTGACCCAGCAGAATGCTTCGCGTGCTGGGCGATGCATGTTCCAAGGCACTTTCGGTTACAATTAGAAACCTCTCGTTAGTGGCAGCATTCATAGAAGTGTATTCGTCGTTGTTCAACGACCTGTCACGTTGTCCGGCGTAAGCCTCAGGTATATTGGGGTCATGGCTTGGTTCCATTTGAACTGGCGTGGCTTCTGTCGTGTCCGAAGTTGCTCAGGGTTCGCAGAGGCCGTAGTGTGCGATTATTTCCATCTCATTTGTACTGTATCCGTAGTCAGGATGCCGAACAGGATCGAGACATACTTGATGTTTCTGTCTTTATCGCGTATAATATTAGTGCCTAAACGGCGATAGCATGAAGTCAAGTCTTCTGTTTGTTATCATCGCCCTAGAAGGCCCCTCCCCCAAATGTTTTGCTGCTTGACTACATGAGGGCGCATAGAGTATGCACAGTGTCTCCAATGGGAAATATAGGGCACAGAACCTCGTGTGGTTTGTACCACCAAGAGAAGAATATAAGAAGCACGCAGAGAACGTGGCCGAGCGTATTTGTCAACCAGACGGATAAACGTGATCATACAGCTGAAGATGAGCCGAGACTTGCCCCGGGTCTCAGGCGCAAAGACCCAGCCTGTCGTTGCATCTCCAGCCATTGGTACTTCAGATGTCGAACATAAGTAAGCGACATGGCGCCTGACAATCATTGCAGCGACCAGCAGCTTCGAGTAGTGCAAGAAACGCGCTTCTGCAGATGGTTCACACTGAGGCTGAGCAACGCTGGCTGCACTTACATTGCATGTTGGCGCACGCTATCAAGCTAAACACCACGTTGATTGGCAATGGTCTGATCCAATGGTGGGAGTTCCTGCCAGAGCTCATCTAAATAGAAATACATTGGACGTCGATAAACGATGCAATGACGATGAAGCGACAGAAAGTTTTGCGTACTTCGAGAGGAGACGTTTGATGTTCTTGCCGATAGCCCTGGGCAAGGCCTTCTAAGACCAAACAAACTTGACGGATATCCAATATCACAAAGACCTGGTTGTCAAACTTCTAATAATATAATGCAATGAGCCGCCAACATCGCATAGTCAAATCGCCCTATCGAGTGAGTCAATTCTCACTTCTCCAAATGAGCCTGTATCTCTTTGATCAACCCCGCCAAATCTCCTTCGTTGCCTTCGACTTCTAACCCTTCACTGGCCCACGACTGTGCCTCTTCCCACCTTCCCATTTCACATAAACACCTTCCCCTCCTCCACCACGCCTTTCCGTTCCCCACCCTCTTCAACCACACACTAGTCTCCCCATCTGCCGCGCCCTCCGCCCACATCTGCGCTGCCATGTACGCCTGCGCTCTATTTGCGTATAAGACTCCAGCCTCTTCTCTTACCAGCTGTGAAGGTTCCCACGATGGCCGTCCTAGCGCCATCTCGATGCCGTAGGTGTAGAGCTTAATCGCTTCAAGGCCCTGGGCGCTTGTTGGGGAGGTCTTGGTGCGAAGACTAGCATTGCCTTGATCACGCATTTTCTGAATTTGGGCGGAACGCTTAGGATTCGTGGGAAGCGGTGGTGGTGGGGTCTGGTTAGGCTGAGAGAGAAGAGCGCGGTGAAGGGCGTGGAGGGATGTGAGGTCGGCTTTGAGTGAGGGCATTGATGAGGATATGGCTTTGGAGGTAGGATCGATGTGGATGGGAAGGAGGGTGAAGGTCTCGTCCATGATGGGAAATTTGTAATAGACGAGATCGAATCAGAGTCAACAGGTCAGCGGAGGTTACCCCTAGCCCGCACGAAGTAGCTCAAGCCTCACAGAGTAGACTGCTCGAGGATTGTTGAAGTCTAGCCAGCGGTCGTAGGGGAGCGGTTGTTCCTGGAGGGCTATCTTACAATGATTAGTAGCACTATTCCCTACTAGTGCTGTACCAGTCATGCGAACGAGCTAGTTAGCTGGGGTTTGGTGTTGAGGAGGAGTAAACGTTTTCCTTCAACATTTCTTCTCAGTCGGGCCAGACGCTTGAAATGTTGCCAAGCCACTAATGAGAGCGTCGGGCTGTTAGCCTGCTTACAAACATACTTGACCTTACCTTACTTTACTTCATTTTTACTTCTGTCGATAAGTAAGCGCCAAGGATTGCCTGCATTTGCTGGCCAAACTCCATCAGCTTCACTCTCTGGACTACGATGATGGCATCTGCTTGTGCATCTTTGCTGAACCTATCGCCGTGTGATTCCACAGGCGAACGTGGATCCCGCCGAATGTCATGCCATGAAAGCTCGAATATGTGAATCCTCGACAAGGCGTAAGCGAATTACAAACCAGCATCCTCTACGAGGGTCTCACCGCAGGATGCCAATCGGGCTGTGGCATAGAGCATAGACCCTTATTATTCATCCGAACAAGGGTCTTACCTATGGCTGATTGCCGAATGCGCGACTGCATATTATAAAGCATGCGCACGCTGAATATTAATCCATAAACATGGATGTGCTAAATACTAAGGTATATAGCTGCCCAACATCTGCTGTCTGCTCTCTGTTCCTGTCATTCGTATCATTCATAATCTTGCTGCCAGACCATTGCTGGATTTTAGTATCTGTGACCTTCCTTTTCGCTGAATTGATACGAATCCAACCCCTTCAAGTTGTTCATTCAACTTTATTTTCTCTACGATACCCAGTCCCCCTCCGTCATGTCAGACCTACTGCGCGAAGCGCCTCTTGGGCACTTTCTTCGATTGATCACGAAGAATAAGATATTCAAGTATCCAGAAGAACTGCCTGGTTTCCAATTGCCAGAAACATACAACACCATGCTTAACGACCATTCGCACGAAATGTTGCCCGAGTCGCGGTCTGACTCAGAGACCCCAGCAACAGCAGTCAAGACCGAACATGATATGCCAGAGCTCAAGCATCATATCACCACGCGCAGCATTAAATCAGGTGACCTGGAAAGATCTGCTGCCTTCACGCGCACCAAGACTCGAGAGGAGACCATGCCTTACTCCGAGGATCGACTGGAGCTCGAACAAGAGTTAGCAATCGAGCGCACAAAGACGTTGCCAGTGATGCCACAGAAGACATCTGATGCTAACATCCTCGTCGATTGGTATACTACCGACGATCCAGCAAATCCGCAAAATTGGTCCAATTATAAGAAACACTCGATCTCAGCCATCATCTGCGCGTACACATTTGCAGTGTACACTGGATCAGCTATCTATACATCTGGGCAAGAGGGCGTGATCAAACAATTTGGTATCAACGCCATTGACGCCTCTCTTCCGTTGTCCCTCTACGTCCTTGCCTACGGAATGGGGCCATTGATCTTTGCGCCAATGTCCGAGATTCCTATCATCGGCCGCAGCCCGGTGTACGCCGTGACGTTTTTCATCTTCGTCATTCTCTCTATCCCGACAGCGCTAGTCAACAACTTCGCTGGGCTCCTAGTTCTTCGTTACCTCCAAGGTTTTTTCGGCTCGCCCTGCCTTGCCAACGGTGCCGCCACAATGCAAGACATGTACTCCCTTCTGTACCTTCCTTATGCACTCACCGTCTGGGTCTCAGCCGCCTTCTGTGGTCCTGCTCTCGGTCCACTTCTCTCAGGTTTCGCCGTGACGGCGAAGGGTTGGAGATGGTCTCTTTGGGAGATCTTGTGGATTGCTGGGCCAGTCTTTATCCTGATGTTCGTCTGCGTCCCGGAAACCTCCACACCCAACATTCTTCTCCGCCGTGCCAAACGCCTACGAGCTGTCACAGGCGATAGCCGACTGAAAGCCCAATCCGAAATTGACCAGAAGGGTCTCAAGCCCTCAGCTGTCGTTTGGGATGCGTTGATCAAACCCCTCGAGATTACTGTCAAGGATCCCGCCATTGCATTCGTCAACATGTATACCGCCCTCGTCTATGGTATCTACTACTCCTTTTTCGAGGTATTTCCCCTCGTTTACCCCGTCATGTATGGGTTCACTCTGGGTACCATCGGTGTGGTCTTCACTTGCGTCCTGGCATCATGCGCTATCGGCGTTGTGGTATACTGCGCCTATTTAACCTACTACCTCATTCCGGACATCATGAAGAGAGGTCTCCGCGCACAGGAACATCGGCTGGTTCCTGCACTCTTTGCGTCGTTTGGTCCGCCGATCGGCCTTTTCCTGTTCGCCTGGACCGCCAATCCCAAAATCCATTGGATTGCACCCACTATCGGTATCACCATCTACGGAGCCACCGTCTTCATCGTCCTGCAGTGTATCTTCGTCTACGTTCCCTTGTCATACCCACAGTACGCGGCCTCCCTTTTTGCAGGCAACGACTTCTTCCGCTCCGCGCTGGCATGCGGCAGTATCCTATTTGCAAGGCCGCTTTTCATTAACCTAGGTGTCGGCAGGGGTGTCAGTTTGCTGGCAGGGTTGAGTACAATGGGTGTCATTGGCATGTTTGCGCTTTATTACACTGGTCCCAAGTTGAGATCGAGATCCAAGTTCGCCACGGCTTGAAAAAAAAACGGCTTGTCATGAGGAAGAACTTCCGATAACCAGAACGGTCGTGTCGCCAATATCCGAGCCTCTATAGATTCAATGGTTGGACGATCAAGCCAGGCACCGAGTCGCTTCTTCTCTATTCACATAGACTATCTCCTTCTCCTTTTGTTCAATATTCAATGTTCGATGGAGTGATGCCTATTCATGTTCCGATCAATGTATCCTAATTGGTCAATTCCACCCCGTCGTTATCTCAAACGGGTCTAACCATAAGTGGTAAATGTATCCTGTGGACTTTCTTATCAACACCTCGCCCCCGCTGGTGCCGCCGTTCGTCCACCACGATACTACTGGCCGGCCTGGCTGAGGGGTGCATTTCTTGAAGGTGCACAAAGGTTCTGTATATGGGAAGCGAATGCGAAGTTCCACCACCTTGATCTTTTTTGAAATATAATCAAATTCGATAGCCATCTTAATTGATCATTTATTACTTCTTGCAGCTTCAATATACAGTCTCTCTGTCCATCTATTAACTGCACAGCAGACTCACTACCGTCACAATGGTTCTAGACCGCCTCAAGCAAGTCGCCCAGCACGTCTCGGGCACCACCCCACCGCCTCACCCCTTCGATCCCCTCTCCGCCGCCGAAATCGAAAAGGCCGTCTCTCTCGTACGAGCTGAACATGGCCCGCTGGCCTACAATGCTGTCACGATCTGGGAGCCAAGGAAGGCAGACATGCTGGCTTGGCTGAAGGACCCAGAGCACACGAATAGACCGCATCGGGTTGCTGATGTCGTGGCTATCAAGAAGGGAGGGACGGTCTATGATGGGTTGGTGGATTTGGAGGAAGAGAAGATTTTGAAGTGGGAGAGCAACGAGGGGGTGCAGCCGCTGGTATGCATACGTACAGGTCTGTGAGATGGGATGTTATGCTGATTCAGGTAGATTACAATGGAAGATCTACAGGTCGTTGAGCATGTTGTTCGAGAAGATCCAAAAGTCATTGAGCAATGTGGAATTATAGGGATTCCAAAAGAGGATATGCACAAGGTGTACTGCGACCCCTGGACAATTGGTTTCGACGAGCGATTCGGGAACAAGGTCCGCCTGCAACAAGCACTGATGTACTACCGCCCTCATGTCGACGACAGCCAATATACCTATCCTCTCGACTTCACGCCTATATTCAACTGCGATACACGAGAGATCATCCATATCGATATTCCACCCGTACGAAGACCGGTCAACCAGGCTCCACCAAACAACTATCATCCAGCAGCCATCGAAGCAGAGGGCGGCTATCGCAAAGATCTCAAGCCTATCAACATTACGCAGCCCGAGGGAGTCTCATTCAAGGTTGATGGCAGGATAATTGAATGGCAGAACTGGAAGGTGCATGTCGGCTTCAATTACCGTGAAGGCATCGTGCTAAACAATATCACCTACAACGACAAAGGCAACGAGCGAGGGATCTTCTACCGTCTATCATTAGCAGAGATGGTGGTTCCATACGGCAACCCGGAGCACCCTCATCACAGAAAGCACGCTTTTGATCTTGGGGAGTATGGAGGTGGATACATGACCAACAGCCTTGCTCTCGGCTGTGATTGCAAAGGCGCGATCCACTACATGGATGCCAACTTTGTCAACAGCGCGGGTGCAAGCCAGACAATTAAGAACGCAATCTGCATCCACGAAGAAGACGCTGGTATACTTTTCAAGCATACCGATTTCCGCGACGACTCGGTCATCGTGACTCGAGGTCGAAAACTCCTGATTTCCCACGTCTTTACGGCTGCCAATTATGAATACTGCGTGTACTGGATCTTCCACCAAGACGGTACAGTCCAGCTCGAAGTCAAGCTTACTGGTATCCTGAACACGTACGCAATGAACCCCGGCGAAGACACGCACGGCTGGGGTACCGAGGTCTACCCTGGCGTCAATGCACACAATCATCAACATCTCTTCTGCATGCGTATCGATCCCAATATCGATGGGCCTGAAAACACGATCTTCCAAGTCGATGCAAAGGCAGGGCCAGGCGAAGTGGGGAGCGCAGAAAACCAATATGGCAACGCTTTCTATGCCCATAAAACAAAATACGCAACTCCCAAAGAGGCGATGGCAGACTATGACGGTGCCTCGAGTAGGACTTGGGAGATGGCAAACACTAACAAAATCAACCCGTACTCACACAAGCCTGTAAGCTACAAGTTGGTCAGTCGAGAGGTGCCAACTTTGCTGCCGAAGGAAGGCGGTTTGGTCTGGAAGCGAGCAGGCTTTGCGAGGCATGCTGTGCATGTTACCAAATGTAAGCCAAGCACAATATCCCTGTTTGTCACCCCTGCTAATGATGATTCCCCAGATCAAGACGACCAAATCCACCCCGCCGGCCGCCACGTACCTCAGACGTCCGGCGAACCCTCGCAAGGTCTCCCGGAATGGATCGCCCAGTACGGCGACGAGAGTATTGACAACACAGATGTCGTGCTCTGGCATACATTCGGCATCACCCACTTCCCAACTCCAGAGGACTACCCCGTCATGCCTGCGGAGCCGATGACTCTACTACTCAGACCGAGGAACTTCTTCTTGAAGAATCCAGCGCTGGATGTGCCGCCGTCGTATGCAAGCACGCCTAGCATGAAGAAGGCTGGCATCATGGGGAGGAAGGAGATTAGCAATCGGGATAAGACGAGTAGGGCAGTATGAGTATTTGAGCGGCATTTGCTCTCTGGATGATGAATGAATGCGGAATGAAAGCGATTGGTAGCTGCAGTACGAGGCTTAAAAACTTGGTCTCGTCAAGATAGGATTGTGCAGAGCCAAGAATGATAAGGAATTCTCAAAATAGCCGAATGTGCGTTAGACACATTTCCAACCTCTCCATGCATTCGCGGGTGACTGTTGACATGACGCCTTGATTTGATCTTCTACAGTCATCCATATTTGTATCGAACGGCGATGTTGCTAAAGTCGGAATCTGCGTTGGGAGGCACGTCTGCTTTGACAAAAGAACGGCAGAAGAAGGGCAGAAGAAGGGCAGAAGAACGACAACTGCCTCTGCGGTAGCGTTTGAACGCCCTAGGCGCGATTGATTGGTATTTGATCGGCAATCTCTTCGACGAATTTTGTAGATCTGGGTAGAGGTTTAAGACGAGTATACCATGTTCAGGGGTGATCTGCTGCGTGCAGTCTGATTCAAGCACCACCACCAATGAGTCCCGGCTATCTTTCCTATCTTACAAGAGCGACGCTTTTTCGCTCTTTCGCTTCTAGGGCCATTTCCGGCCTGGTATTGACAGCCCGGCCTTTACTTAAGAGCGAGTCCACCGATTGTTCTAGCGTCTCTTGGCACGCTCGGTGCTTATAGTACTACGGTACGAGTACGTGGCCGGAAGGAGACAAGCACCGCATGCGAACCTGACATCTGCTCGGGCAATCGGTCAATATGCATACTTTATTTCCTTCCCGCGCCTTCTCCCATCTCCTCCGCATCACATTATCCCACCCCCCTGACGAGATCTCGGTGCGGACACAAGTTTAATAAGTCATCTCGCCACCTCGGTCCTCTTGCTGCCCAATAGAGAACGACGCAAGGCTATGAGTACGCCCATAGGGACTGTACTCGTAACCATAAATTGATGTTGAGAGGAGCCTGTTTATATAAAGCTCGAATGGCTCCCGCCATCGCCCTTGATTTCCTCTCTCCATCTATGATCACTACCAGCCTGTTCACTAATCCAACATCTACACTTTGAGCACTCCTCATGGCTGCCCCCCTGCTCCAGGCCAGACAGGTGAGTTTTGCTGTTTGTCCAATCTTCCCTGTGAACTGTTGCAGTGACTGATTATCCCCCACAGGCCTCAACCATGAGCGGAATGCGCCCTTCGCCCCCATACCCACCCACTACTGCCGCCCTCGGGGGCGTACCCACCATCATCCCAGACATCCCTCTCAGCGTCATATTCCTCGTCCTCTACATCGCCGGCGCAACCTCTCACATGATCATCTTCCGACTCAATATGGCTCGCGGTCACAAATTCATCATCTCAGGCATGCAATTCGGCTTCTGCATGTCTCGCATCGTTACCATGATCATGCGAATTGTCTGGGTCACGAGGCCGATGAATGTGCGAGTAGCGATAGCGGCCAACATCTTTGTTGCGGCTGGGGTGGTACTGCTGTTTGTGGTCAATATGCTCTTTGCACAGAGGGTCATCAGAGCGTGTCATCCCCATTTAGGGTGGCATCCGGCCTTTCACTACACCTTTATTGGCATCTACGTCTTGATCGTTGTCACTTTGATCATGCTCATCACGAGTGTCATTCAGTCGTTCTATACCCTCAACGCCAACACGAAGCGAATCGATCGAGACATCCAACTGTACGGGCAGACCTTTTACGCCATCATCTCTTTCTTACCCTTCCCATTGGTCCTAGGCGGGCTTGTTATACCGCGGAAGACAAGAGTCGAGAAGTTTGGCCAGGGCAGATTCAGGACTAAAATCGTCATTCTGCTCGCAGCGGCGTTTTTGCTCTGCCTTGGCGCCTGCTATCGCGTAGGCGTCAATTACGCTGGTGGCATGCGACCAAGGACTGATCCAGCTGCATACCAAGGCAAAGCGCCTTTCTACATTTTCAACTTCGTCGTCGAAATTGTTGTGATATACCTCTACGTGCTCGTGAGGGTGGACAAGCGATTCTTCGTGCCTAACGGCAGCCACCAGGCTGGAGATTACACGAAAAGAGATGACTACTACTCGAGAAGAGACATAAACAAGGACATCACGCATGATGATACCGGAGGCAATGCTTTAGATATGATCATGTCAGAAGAGGAGGTCTTTGATGATCTGAGCCCTGCGGAGGTTCGTCAAAGCGACAGAAACAAGGAGACGCAGGTAGACGAGGAGAAGGCGGCCGAGAGAGCACAGGTTCAATCTACGAAGACTGCTCCGCCAGACTCGGGAACAGCGTCGCCAAGGCCAAAGTCACCTATCACGACTCCGCCTGTTGTTCACACCCCACAAGAATTGATTATCGAGATGAGCAGGGATTGATGCTAGCTAATAGTTCACGTCCAAAGAGGTCAATAATATGCCATGACGTTGGAGTATCCTATCTGTATTCAAAGGAGCATCGTGTTAGCAAATACCCTGATGTTCTGCACATGCAGTGCAGGCTCTTAATGTTTATAAACGTATTATACACAATCTGAACCTGGAATTGATGATTACCGTTTTCGTTCTCGGAAGGGAGCAGGGCCTACACAGGGCAAGCAGGGATCTCCGTTAGAAGGGTTCCCCCCCTAACTGCTCGCACCCTCTAACCGCTCGTCCTGTAGGGCTGAAGCTCGGAAGACCCTTCGGCCCCTAAACCCACCCTAGAGATTCGTCCTCCGGGCAACAATTTGGGAAGTTCCGGGGACAATGCTTGTCGCGAAAGTGATCAGGACTCTCGGCGGCTTCCAGGCATCAGCCCTATGGGTGAGCGGTTAGGGGGATGCGAGCAGTTAGGGGGTGAACCCTTCGAGGGCTGAGAAGGAAAATTTTGCATAAGTACCTTAGTTTGCATAGAACTACAGCTTGTGGTCAACTTCTACTACACGATATGCATGCGCACTCTATCAGACTGCTTCCGATTTCGACTCACAGTTAGCGACGATGGGGACCATTATTCTTGGCTCCCAATGGGGTGAGTTGTTTCCATCATGTTGGGACCAGCTTCGCTCGCAGACATGCGCTGCATGTGGCGGGGCATGAAGATCGGTCCTCTTGAGCCTCTCAGCCTCAACCATCAAAGCTCCCTGGAACTTTGATAACTGTTTCTGAAACTGATCTAACTCTTGTACAGGAGACGAAGGGGTACGTGTGCGCTCAAGCTCGACTTTCGATTCAATCTTTTCGGATACTATCGTTGTCCATAATACTGACTACATGTCCCCGCAACAACACAGAAGGGCAAGTTGACAGACCACCTCCTCTCAACGAATTCGTTCGACATCTGCGCACGGGCAGCAGGTGGACACAATGCTGGGCATTCGGTCAAGTGAGGAAAGCCATATGGCAACATATGGAATAACGGCTAAGAGTGGCTTTCTCTAGGACAGGCGGTCAAACATACAGCTTCCATCTCTTGCCATCGGGCTTGTTGAACCCCAACACAGACAACCTGATAGGCTCGGGCGTTGTTTTCAACGTTGAAGCATTCTTCAAGGAACTATACCAGCTTGAATCCAAGGGGGTGTTTCGTGTTCATGAGCGCATCCATATCAGCTCCCGGTGTCACCTGAACTTCGCCCTGCATGCTGCGGTTGATGGGCTTTCGGAAGAAGAGCTAGGGACGAACCAGATCGGGACGACGAAAAGGGGTATTGGCCCAGCATACAGCACGAAAGCTGCACGGGACGGTTTGAGGGTCATTGACCTATACCACGAGTCCTTCGAACAAAAACTACGCTTGCTAGCAGAAGGCTACCGCAAGCGATATGGCGAGCTCCTCAAATACTCCGTCGAGGATGAAATCCAGAAATTCAAGGCATACAAGGAACAGTTGCGTCCATACATCGTCGATGCTGTGGAATATATGAAAGTTATGCAAGAGAACAAACGCTCGATGCTCGTTGAGAGTTCTCAGGCCTTAAGTATGACGGGATGCCGTGCCGAGGGCATTAAAGTCTCCGCTGACTGGCTTAGTGCTCGATCTGGACTTCGGTAGCTATCCATTCGTAACAGCCTCACACTGCTCCCTAGGCGGATGTATGCAAGGTCTAGCTCTCAGTCCTTTCAACATCAAGTGAGTTCACCATTTCCTAAATCATTGACAGGGTGGGGAGACAATCTGGTCGTCGGATCTACGTATCTCGATCAGAATTACTAATCTTAGAAACCACAGGAACGTTATCGGCGTCGTCAAGGTATATGTGAGTCTTGTCCCTATCGTGATGACGTCAGTACTGAAATTTAGGCATGAATGTGCTAACTATACCTTCCTTCACAGACGACACGAGTCGGTCGTGGACCTTTTCCTACAGAACAGGATGGAGACGTCGGCAAAACACTGCAAGAAATCGGCGGAGAAATCGTAGGCTACTAACGACGCTCCTTCTGCATCCCGGAACAAAAACAACTAACATTTCTCAGGGAGTTTCAACGGGCAGAAGGAGAAGATGTGGCTGGCTCGACCTCGTGGTTCTCAGATACTCGGCCGCGGTGAACCGTGAGTAGCTTGCTGGAGTCCTGCTGCCCTTTCCTGGCAAAACCACTGACGGGAGAACCGGCAGACTACACCTCCATTAACTTAACCAAGCGTGTGTCCTCTGGGCTTCGTCTTTGGCATGCTTCAGAAGCTGACTCCAAGTTTTCAGTTGACGTGCTGGATACGTTTCCTATAATTCGAGTGGCCATAGCATATGTCACACCTGACGGAGAAAAGCTCACGACCTTCCCCGCAGACTTGAGCCTTGTGAGTGGCCCTTCTTGACCTCCTACGGTCCCCTGTTTAATTCGTATCCCAGCTCGACAAATGCACGGTCGAATACGTCGACTTTCAAGGCTGGCAAAGCTCCACCAAGGGGGCACGGAGATGGTCTCATCTCCCGTTGCAAGCGCAGAAATACATCGAGTTCATCGAGTCATCGGTCGGTATCAAGGTGTGTTGCGGAAGGGCGCTCAAAATTATTCTGCGTGCCTGCTAAATTTCACAGGCTGTCTACATTGGAACTGGCCAAGATCGCGAGGACATGATCTTCCGGGAGTGATATTGCGCGGCCATACTGCGCCTGCCCTTTTTGAGCGGCGACGCCTACGGCCTTGGTCTTCAGGGCTATTAATAAGGTGGTCGCTACTTTGTCATCCCCGTCGTTGAGTACGGGATGTAGCTTGAGTCGAATAGCAATGCGATTTCAGTACCCGACCTCTTCAATAGACGGGTAGAAGAAAATTCTCTGCCATCACTTCGAAATCCCCTGATTGAGCCTTTGACCTACAGAGTCGTAGGACTCTCGCTCGCTGCCCGACGGTGGCCGCCGAAGCCAGGATAAGGAATCTCGAACCCAGTTCGCGGAAACACTGGTGTGGTCTGATCGCTGGCGCCCGAAGAACGACATCAGGAGTGTCAATCGGTGGGCACTGATGGCCTATAGCGAGCTGCGGCCGGTGTTGCTCTATTGCGATCTATTGCTTGCCATGATTCGCTCGTGCGAATACGAGTCAGGGCTTGGCCATTTACCTGTATTTAATCAACCCCTTTGCCCTCGTGGGCACCACAGATTCATATTTACACATCAAAAAGAGTGGCTGTCCATCACCGCTGGCCTCGTTGACTGGGAGAACAGGTGTGGAACCTCTACGGGCGCGTACATAACACTGGGTTGCACCATCTATAGTCTACATATCATGATGGTATGTCCAGATTCCTATGTTCGAATGAACATGTGTTTCGTGATACTAATTGATTCTGTGTCTTTTCATGCCAGTTCAGCTACCTTAGGTCGTTTGCAACCCTAACCCTCATTTTACCTCTACGTGTGCATATCGAGGCGAAACGAGGAGCCACAATTGGTTCACGCCCGTATGAAGAAATCAAGTTTTCAGAATTGAAAAGCACACCAGAAATCTTGATATTGTATGCTGTCGTTCCCGCGTGGCTTCTGTGGTACACAGTGGAATTCTATTGCATTCCAAAATGAAGAATCAAGAAGGAGTTTCATAATAGCACACATGAATCTAGTTGGGAGATTGAAAGGCAAAAGTTGGTGTGCCGTTAAATCTTTCTCAAGCATAATACAATTCTGGCTAGGATCAACACAGATCGTGTGGATGTAGGTTCATTGAATAGCCAGGCAGGAAATTTCCTGAGTGAATTTCTTGATTTATCAATATAGCGCACCTGCAAAAGTTGTTACTACACGAATACCGCTAAATGAGCCCTAGAAGTCCTGCTAGACTTCGCCGACCAACAGCCCCAACACCATGCCGTTCGACGTGAGCAGAATCATATGTAGTGACGTTGTACAGAAATCTTAGCCTCTACTGAACCCTTTGAATCCTCCGAAAACACCTCCTCCACCCCCAGGAGTCAACGAGCCCATGCCGCCGCCATTGCTTTGGATTTGTTGTATGGGGGTGCTTGCGAGACCTGTGTGAGTACTTGCTGGCGTGCTAGGAGGGCCCTGGTTTGGGTTGTTGTTATAAATGGTGGCGCCATTGAGATTGGGCGTGCCTGACTGCCCGTCTTGTCCGAAGTTTGAACCTCCTGAAGCTGGCACTGACGGTCCTAAACTGTTCACCAGTCCCCAGACATTGCCAAGGTATTTCTCATCGTCGATGGTCCCGTTAAAGATCTCCTTCTTCATTTCCCAGAACACCTTGCCGGTCAAAAGGCTGTCAGATCCAGCTGTGTGCGGCGTACCTATCCGCTTGATCCCTAGCTCATCCGCTAAGTCTTGAAGGCCAGACTTCTGCCCAAGGTTTGTGAGGGTGGTCGCCGCTGAAGGGGACAAGGGAGTGTCGTTGACTGTTTGGGTCCTTTGCGCATGCTTGACCATATACTTGATGTCGTAGATCGCGGGAAAATATATTGAGAGGAATCGCCGGTAGTCAGTTTCGTCTTCGGGCAAGGGTTGACAGTGCATGAGCTTTACTAGGTAGGCGAAATCGTAGCCGGAGTGAAACGATATCCACCGCACGTCTTCGAAATGTGTCATACCCGAGCTCACTAAGGCGCTGCCAAATTCTTGTACGGGTATGCCCCTCTCCACGTGTGCTTCGAAGTCTAGCCCTGCGTGTCGGAGGAAGTCTATGGAATCTTGGTTGGCCATGTCATCTTCCAGCGAGAATTGGAAGTTGAATTGCCAAGTGTGCGGGCATGGTAGTAGATTGTTAGGGTAAAGAGGGTTGCCGTTCGCGTCTTCGGGGTGTGGATCTGGTACTTTCCCGTTCTCGTCGAACAGTGTTATACCGAGTTGTATGACTTTGAGGAGGTCGACATTGCACCTCATGGTTTGGTAATGGTAGTCGGCTTTAGTAGTGAAGGCGCCCATCGGCCGAGCGACGATGCCAGGAAACTCAGTGTCCTGTCTACCTCAGCTCGGTTCGAACATCGCGGTAATGAGGTCAACGGCACATAGATTGGACAAAGCCTTACCATGCTGATGTATGGATACCGCTCCACTAGCTCTCGTAGTATCCTCATCTCCTGATGCAGATTTGGCCTCCATACGTCTCGTATCCTGGACCTCATAGATGCTTTCGAAGCTCCCCCAACACCACTGCCTCTCCGTATCTGATCTCGCATTTGCCTTTGGTTGTGTTCCAGCTGTGCACCGTGTTGAAATCCCGCCATTGCCGCCTGGCTGGCAAGTCCAGTGCCACCAGATCCAAGCCCTCCACCAGGTCCAAAGCCCCCTGCCAGTCCATTCGTTAGCGCAAAGGGGTTGACGCTGTTGGGGTTGCCTTGTGAGAAGCCATTGTGGAAAGACGGCGGGGGTAGACCGCCAGAGTTTGATGCTTGATGCTGCGAATTGTGAGGGAGTGCCGCTTGCTGTAGTTGTGTAAAGGGTGTCGAGGCCAGTGTAGGGCCGCCGAATCTGTTGTTTCCTGGTGGCATGATTCGAGACCGGGGTGGTCAAATTGAGAATTGGAGCCTAGCATACGCTTGCTCAGTGTTGGAGGGTAGTGATTGTTGAATGCCTCCCTATCTTTAATGGGTACAACACCGGTGTTTTCTCCAGGCACGACAAGCTCTCCGCCGGTGATTTGCTAGCGCCGATCCGACCGCTCGGATGTCATTCTCGAGCTCCAACCTTGAACTTCGCTCAACACAACCCGCGCTCATTGAGCTCGGGAACAAAGTCGAGTCAGCTTGCAAGCGAAATTGGAGAAGGTAAAGTCACACATTTAGTCCTCGATACCCAAAGCTGACGGAAGCCTGCAAGAAAATGGCGCCTCCACGACCTAACCTGACTGGCTTCGATGTCCGCAAATTCGTTGAGTCTTCAGGCACGCCTGCGAATGATCCTTGGGCCAGAGCGTATGAGATTGTTTCTGGTCTCTACTAAATAAAATTGAGCTAATTGGAACCTCTGCAGCGAAGCGTGGCGGTACACGGGTCCCTTCACTAGATACAACCGTTTCAAGGGCGCTTTCCCAGGCCTCGGAATAGCAACAGTGGCCTTTGCGGGTTATTGCGCCTACGAATACATTTTCCTCAAGGACGATCACCATGGCGAGGAGGAACACAGGGATGAGCATCATTGAGCAGCCTCCTCAGTGAATACTAAGGAGGCGCATCAATACATTGGGAAGAGCAAGCATTGGCAAGGCGTTCATTGCAAATAGAATGGGCTCAAATTCGCAAGGAGCGCTGTGTATATATCGATGGATGCTAATGGAGGAAGCTTGTGTATTGTGCAATATCAGGTGAGATGATGGTGGAAGAGAAGGCTCGGACGAAAGTCTGTTCAAAGGGCTGCTTGTCCATATCATGCGGCAGCAGGCAGAGAAAGATGCTATCGACTGATCACACTCCATGGGTCAAATAATGTCTGAGGAACATTGTATCTATCTTGCACTGAGGTCTGGAAGCCTCAATCACGCCGTGTTTGCGTGTTAGCCCTCCACATGTAGAATTGGCCATGTTCGTAGCCTAGGAGTCTCGTATGTTGCTTTGTGTAGCACTCCATAGACATACATGGTTTTCCATTTCATCGCTTCAGGTGTCTAAAGTGAACAATTTCCTGGGCAAACCCTTCTTCTTCCACAATACAACACCTAAGCACCTTTCGACATGGACGACGACGAGGTCATAATCGAGGAAGACGAAGCTCTCAAACAATTCCTACCGAATGGGTTCGGCAAGCACACCAAAGAGACTGACGTAGCTCGACAGCTTGAGAAGAGCAAACGGCCGACAACCTCTACCATCAAGGACGCGCCCCAGGCAGACCGAAAAACAAGTTACGACGACAGCGACGACGAGTCAGAGGACGAGTCGGAGGAAGATGATGATTTCCCAGTCTCCCATGAGCTGGTGCTCAAGACCCATGAGCGACCCATCACCACCTTGACCGTGGACCCTTCTGGCTCTCGATTCATCACTGGCTCTACAGACTGTACGATCAAGTTCCACGACTTTGCGTCCATGACCCCGAATACTTTATATGCCTTCAAGTCATTAGATCCTACCGCTACAAAAGCATCTGCGAGCACGGAGACACATCCTATTCACCATGTCGAGTTCAACCCGAATTCTCCCAGCTCAGTGCTTGTCATCTCAGCTACACCGCAAGCCAAGATTTTCAGTCGAGATGGGGAAGAGCTCAAGGAATTTGTCAAGGGCGATATGTACCTAAGGGACATGCATAACACGAAGGGCCATATCTCGGCAATTACTACAGGGACATGGCATCCCACGAACAGAGATCTTTGCGTTACGGCAGGAACAGACAGTACTCTAAGGATATGGGATGTCAATATGCCACTGAAGCAGAAGGAAGTGATCGTGCACAAATCAAGAGCCGCTGGATCAGCTGGGAGGACAAGAATGACGGCAGCGATCTGGGGTACGCCAGTGCAAGGAGGGAAAAACCTCCTTGTGGCAGCTGCTATGGATGGGAGTCTGGTGATGTGGGATGGTGGTGGACCGTTTGCTAGACCTGCTGCGGAGATTAGAGATGCGCACAAGAAGGATACCTGGACTGGCGGCATTGATGTCAGCGCTGATGGACGGACTGTGGTCACAAGAGGAGGTGATGACCTGATTAAGCTATGGGACACCCGAAAATTCAAGCAGCCTATAAGCGTTGTCGAGCATGCTTCGACATCGGACCAATATGCCAATACTGATATCAAATTCTCGCCCAATTCATCATCGATAATAACAGGATCGGTTAACGGCCACCTCCACATCCTGAACCCGGCGACGCTGAAGCCAGAAGTCGTAACACCGGTCACAGAAGGCTCGCCCCTTGTCACCCTCCTCTGGCATGAGAAGCTCAATCAAATCCTGACCGGCTCGGCCAATGCAGAAATGCATGTTCTCTACAATCCCAACACCTCGAATAACCGTGGAGCTGCAATGGTCATGTCCAAAGCGCCTAAAAGGCGGCATATTGACGACGATCCAGAATTTACCACCGACCTCTCCCAAGGCCTTTCGGGCGATGCCATCTCCAGCGGTGAAGGCCTCCGTGCTGCTCAAGCCGGTACCAGCTACGCCTCTCGTCACCCTACCATTGGGTTGACTGTTTCTGGGAAGTCTCGCGACCCTAGGAGGCCGCACATACCAATGACGACGCCGTTCGCTAAGAGTCAGCCCGATGAGAAGCATGTCAGAGAGAACATTCCGCTAAGCAGTATGAGAGACGAGGACCCGAGAGAGGCCTTACTGAAGTATGCGGAGAAAGCGGAGAAGGATCCTATGTTTACGAACGCATGGAAGAAGACGCAGCCGAACACGCTGTATGCTGATATCAGTGACAACGAGGAGGATGATGGACCAGACAAAAAGAAGGCAAAGAAAGGCTAATTCAGCTTAAGCGTTGAAAGCCGAATCCTTTGCGCTTTAGGGACAGTTTGCTACGAATTGTGCGCTTGTAGCCCTCGCAAATGCCACTTATTCCAACGCTGAGCCTGCTGGACTAAGCACTCAATCTTTACGCCCGAGTCGTTCTTGACATCATGATTCCGACCGTCGCGATTGTAATAAGAGATGCTTTAAAACAAGCGATGACTCAGTCTTACCTACTACCGACTCAAGCATCAAGATCAAAATGTTTCATGAGAACCTGCTCGTAGTATCACTACACAAAAGGAGCAGTCACCATCTACATGCTCGCACAGCGAGGTAGCGCTGAACCAAAGATCCACTTTCCAATGAGATGAAATCTCATATGCAACGCTTTTTTGCAGCCCCAACCGACAGGTTTTACATAGAGCACTGCGTTCCGTTCTGGGTGCAATAAACCATTTGGACAGGTCCAGCCTCAATGCCTCTCATCAACATGGTCTCCCTCATCTCCGCCAGTCTGGGACTCGCCAGAACTTGGCTTCGATTCTGCCCGCTTGCATCCTTGGCTCCGCTCCACAAAACCTCTGCGGCCGCACAAGTTCTTGGCCACAGCATACTATCAATGTTGACACCGTCCGTTTGCTCGCTCCAGATGTGGACTTCGCCACCAATAACAAGTTGGGTTGAATTGGCAGGCACGCCACTGAGCGGGTCGTAGGTGTACATGTCACGCCAGTTCTTGACTGGAGAGCAGTAGTCGGCGAATGGGTAAGCCTTTTGGGCGACGGTGCCTTGGGGGAAATCTAGCCATTGGCCTTTGCCGCAGTCAAGGAACTGGAACATATACCGTCAGTTGAAAAACTCGTTATCTTTAGATAAGAACACTTACCCAATAATCAGCATTGCCGGCGATGGTCTTGAAACCCCTTGCTACACTTTCTGCAACAGCGCCGACGGTTTGCCATGTCTGAACCACAACGTCGCCTCCCAAGGTCAGGTTCCAATGCAGGAGCATGTCTTCCCACACCACGGGTGTCATGCCCGCACCTCGCACCTTATTGTGATTATAGTCGACAAACTTTTGCAACAATGGCTGAATCACCGAAGAATCGTTCGACTTGACCGTCTCGTCAAGCAGATAGGCATTGACGTTAATCTCATCACCACCTGTATGGTAGTATCTGCTGTAAGGCATAACACGCGGGAGGAGATCGGCCCACAGCTTGTCGAGAAATGTATAGACAGCAGAGGAATTGAGCTTGAGCTGACCGGATAACGGCTCGGCGGCGTAGGTTGACCATGGTTGCGCGTTGAATGCAGTGACGAGTTCAGGGTGTGAGAACCCGATTGAAGCGGTATGGCCTGGCATGTCCGTCTCGATGATGACTTGCACACCGCGGAATGCACCATATTCCTGGATATATGCCAATGTTTCTGGCTCGTATGTCATCTCTTGCTGGTATGCGTATGAGCCCTGCTTGGCAAGCTCAGGCATTGCAGGTATCGTGATGGGCCAGGACTGTGCGTCCGTTCCGTGGATATGGAGCACGTTCATCTTGTTCCAGGCGAGGCCATCAATGGTACGCAGAATGTCGTCGTAGTCATAGTAGCTGCGAGCGATGTCCATGTTGAGGCCGCGATGGGCAAATTTGGGTGCGTCATGGATCCAGACAGGCGCATACGGCGTGTAGACCATCCCGTCAGCTAGTGTCTGGTAGAAGAGCTGAGTGAGGGTTTCAAGAGCACGGACGAGGCCTATACTTGATACGGCTGTTATCAGGACGGTACCATCGACGAGAGTAGGCATGTGGACGCTGCCAATGGTGATTGTGTAGGACTCGTCGATCTCGCCAGCTAGCGGCTTGAGTACATTCATTGGGTCGGACGCATTTTGCTGGAGGATAATCTGGTTGATGTAGGTCTTTGATGCGTTTACGGCCGGCTCGAAATTTGAGTTGCGAGGATGGAACTTCCAGGGTACTATGGTACTGTTGAATAGTGCGTCTACAGTGCGTGCGATTGCTCCCTGAACAATTGTATAACTTGCAGCGGATGTCTCATTCTGTTTGCCTAGGTTTGCAGTGGCCGTCGAGCTTGGGAAAAGAGCAGCTGTGATACTGGCAGCGCTGAGATTACCGTATGGCGCGTTACTAGAACTGGGCTAAGTATTGTGGGGTCAGCATTGGACAGAAGAGGCTGGAGCAAGAGGTTCATACCACACCAGGTGCAAGATATTTTATCGCCGTGTTCTCACCAAGCCAGAGAACCGAAGAACCGTTCACAAAATGGTTTGGGAGTGGCCATAGTGCTGCAACGTTGCTGGCAAATAGGACCGTGGCCAACGCGTTCAAGAAAGTTTTGAAAGTCATGGAGGCTATACTGGGCAAGAGCTTATTAAAACGTATGAAAGCAAAACCGCCAGCGATAGGAACTACGAATCGAATAGCTGAAAACAGACCAGACTCGGAACAGCAATGATCATTAGAAATCGAAAACATTGGTGCGACTCATAATATGTGAAGGGATTAATGAGAACGCGACTCGCGACAAAGGCAATTGCGCAGGCTTCGAGATTTCGCGCCTCCAAATGAGGCTGTTCTTTGTTTGCCGTGAACATTTCTTTTATTGATCCAGTTCTCCCTTGATCCCTGTGATATAATACCTCTTGGGCGTTTGAGATAGACAAAGGAAGGTGTTCCATTTGCCGACATTCGGCATTCGACTTTCGTGCGTAGTGGCATTAACGTGCGATGACTTGCAGACCTCATAGATTCTGCTTTCAAGTTGGTGTCCTTGTGATCTTAACCTGAAAGGCAATCCAATTCATGTTCATAATTTCGCGGCCCTCTCGAACAAAGTCAGCTCTTTTATATCCCTTATTCCATACATAGAGAATGAAATCGGTGCCTGTGTCTTTTAAAATGTCCCATTCGAGTCGAGAATCACTACCTCTGCCTCGCCATCGCCAATCGACTCCACCTGTAGCTCGTCTCCGAAGTTGACATTAGACACAAATGCGCCATCCCCTTCTCCCAATTCAATCTTTCCAGCCAACCTGATCCTCGCTCCAATCTTTCTCATCGGTAGATGTACGTAGACTTTCCGTCCCGATTTTGATTCCACCGCATTGTCGGCTCCAATCTTCCAAGATGCCGATGACCCCTTTGCGATGATCGAAGCACCCATCAGCAAATCAGCGTGTATGGGGATTGTGCCATCGATAATTGGCACGGCGGCTTTCTCTTCTTCGTCCGTCGCTTTGATGCCTGCTTTGAGTGGGCTTATGAGCGTAGCGAAGCCATTACGTTTGCTCTCTTCGTCGAAAGTCATGGTGTGGTACGTGGGCGGCAGACCTCGCCTCCACGGTAATGCCCAAATTTGCAGAAAGTGGACCTCGTCTTTGTTATGCTCGTTCTGTTCTGAGTGTGCAATGCCGGTGCCGCCAGTCGTGAATTGCAGATCCCCCCTGTGCATGCGGTAGAAATCGTTCTTGTTCGCCGTCGAGCCGTCCTTTTTCGTCACCATAGAGTCACGGTGGGTCAATTCGCCAGACAGGATGTATGAGAAGATTTCAGCATCTCGGTGGGGATGAGTGGGGAAGCCATTGTTGGGTGCAACGCGGTCTTCATTCAAGACTCGAAGGGCACCAAAGTTCTGGAATTTGGGGTCGTAGTATTGTGCAAAAGAAAAGGTGTGATATGAATTTAGCCAGCCATGATTCGCATGGCCACGCTCACTGGAGAGGCGGGGGACAATTTTTGCATGAGAGAGCTTGGACATGATCTTGGTTGCAGTCTTTGATTTTGTGGACATGAATTATATGGAGTGGCAAATGCTTTTCAAAGGGGTCGAATGAATTTTTGATGGGAGGGAGGAAGATGATGTAGACGTCCTCGGTTCTTATATAGACCTCAATGAGTTTTCTAGGAGCTTCAAGTACCTACGATTGTTTGCTGTGTAATGTGGATGAGTCGGTCAGCTCTGATCAATCTTCTGAGCAGACCGAACCAATCAGCATCTCTCTAAGAAAGGATTTTAGCTACTTACAGCCTAGCAGTACATTTTACAAAGACTTTACAAAGAAAGCTTGGCTACGGCAGGCGATTCGGGTGCATGCAGAAAGCATTTTCTTCAACCACCAGGCAGTATAGGGTCACTTATTTAGTATACTGTAGGCTATAGTATACTGGTTGAATTGATATGTGTCATTACCTTAGAAATGCTGTAACACGCATGATAAGGAGTTCCGTTCCAAATGACTACATACGGCGTTTTCCAGCCGCTCAGAATACTCAGACAGTCATACGGAAAAATATACACTAGCGCCGCCCGTTTCCGATGCACCTTTACTTATCCCATACAGCTTGTGCATCAATAAGATCATTCGCGGTATCATTGATGAGTATCGTCATCCCCTTCATCGTTCGTTTTGCCCTTGCTCCTCTCCCTCTTTAGTCGAAAGAAGTCCCCTAATGTGGTACTGACGCTTTGAGACCTGCCCGTAGTAGGTGGGCGTTGTGTGTCAACTGCTTCTTCAGGCAGTTGTGATATCTGTAGAGGCGAAGGTAAGGGTGCAGCTATAGCCTCACCAGCACTCTCACTTCTCGATGCTCGTTGAGATCGCGCACCTCGGGGTCGTGGACGCTTTCTTGCCGGTGGCGAGTCCATACCCTTTCGCAGGTTGTCCGCAACAACTGCACTCAGAGACGAAGAGAGTGGGGACATCAATGGACCAGGTGTCAATCGAGCCATTGATCGCCGCGATAAGGTCGAAGGGCGAGTAGATGTAGTTGGGTTGGAACGCTGCGCCTCAGAAGGTAGTAGTGGTGAGGAGATGGTACTCGGTCGAGCCTGTGGCCTGCCAAGCATGTTTTCTGAGGATCGCCACGGGCTGTCTAGCAAGGGAGAGCTAGCGCCTTCGCTCCTGTTGGTGAATCTCGAAGATGTTGTTGAAGTATGTGAAAGTAGAGGTGGGGGTGTTTGCTGGGTGGTAGGATCTGTTTGCTGTCCTGAAGACCGCCTCGAACCTCGAGGAGCTGTGCCTTCTTCGAAGGTAACGGAGGACTTCTTTCTCGGACGTTCGTCTGCATCATTTTCTATTTCATCTCGGTATCTTTCATCGTCCACCAGGCCTATCGCGTTTTCTTCATCATCAAGGTCTCCAATGTCATGGTCGTCACCACCTCTTGATCTTCCACTCGTAATCAGATATACACCCAGAAAGGTCAATGCACAGCCTCCAAAGAATTTTCCAAAGCGATCTGCGTCAGCCGCTGCAAAATCTCGATACAATACCGCACTACCAATGATGACCGAGATGGTGAAGAGGACAAATTGTACGGGGATGACCTGGGTGGAGTCGAACCGTTGAAGTGCGCGGTTCACGTAGCGGATTTGGGCCAGCGCCGAGAGAACTAGGATGGCGACTAGCAGGTAGGTTATTGGGAAGGTCAGGGTGCGCCAAAGAGTGTCCGAAAGAAGTGATGCAACGCCCTTGGTCGCCAATGCTGTGTACCCGCCTGCGATAAATGTCAGTCTTGTCCCTGACGGCTCGCTGAGCTACATACCAAAAAGTCCGACAAGCCCAAGATCTATCAAGATGGTTCTCTCTCCATACTGCCCACTAGCCCACATCAAGACGACTATCAAAGCTGCAGTAATACCTAGATACGTCTCGAACTCCCATCTCGTAATTGCAGCCCAGACATCATGCGGTCCCATCTTCGTCTCAGAATTCTTTGCGCTCAGTACGATTGTGACTGCCCCAGCTATGGCGACAGCAACGCCCCAGAAGTCTCTTTGACGGAAGCGCTCTTTCAGGAGCAGTGGAGCAATGATACAATTTGATACCAGGGCAACGACACCAAGGGGCGAGACGATTGATGCTGGCGCGAATCCGTAGGCAATGAAGTTTCCGGCTTCGCCTGTCACCATAAGTACTATTCCTAGCCACCAGTACGGCGACTTAAGGTACGTCTTTTTCTCCTCATGAGGTTTCGGCTTTTCAGACGGCTTGATCGTAGATTCGGAGGAGCTGCACGAATGTAGCGAACCTCCATCCGTTGATATGCCATTGCTGCCTTTGCCATTGCCGTTATGACCATTCTCGGTACGCTCGTCTTGCGAGGGCGCGTCAAGATTTAGCTCTGCTCGCTCTTCCGCAATCGTTGCCTGCTGCGCAACATAGCCCTTGTGTCCTTTCTTCGCCTGCTCATGGCCCCCTTGCTCGTTGTGCGTTTCATGCTCTTGGCGGAGCCGTGTGTGGGCATAGCGCTGGATATTAAGGGCAAAGGAGATGAGGATGTTGCCGATGATTGCTGTGACGATACCGATGAGCGAAGACCACTCTTGGACCTTGGAACTGAGGTCCCCATCAGCGGCCACGAGGAGGATGCTTTCTGACATCGAAGCAGCTTCTACTCCAAAAGTCTCTGGAGATGATCGCTGGTTTTCTAATGAGATCGCGCTTCGAGGCAGAGATCATTCCATATTGTCGTGGAGATCAGAAATGATATACCACGCGGTATTTGGGATGAGAGAGGCCTTAGATCATGGCCGCTTGGGAAGACCTGGACTGTGGTGCTTACTCTACCTCCATTCGAGGAAAAGCCGTCAATGGAATACCCGAAGATACCCCGAGCGATCTTGGGGCTGATTCCGATTTGCCCTACACACGGTATCGCCGTTAAAACGGAGGCAAGAATTTGCTCTAGCTACTCGCACAGGAAGCAATCGACGTTGTCTGTGCTTTGAATACGTCTGATTGCAATAGGTTTTAGTGAGCAATCGATGGGTATCTATGGCCTATCACAAACTGGCCCTACGATTTTCGAACACTCCCAAGTCTGCCTGATCATCCAATCACGTCAGTAGAAGCTGTTGTGAGATACTACCAAGAGCAATGTTGGGAGGAGCCAAGTCATCCACAATGCCACCGGCGGCTTCCATTTCCTGAATCTTGCTATATGTATCATGGCTCTCAGGAACCCCAAATTGACAAATATCTCCTACCCCTCTACTTTCTCCCCACTTCTCGAGCGATGCTTGAAGTTGGCGTCTCTGATCGATTGAAGGCGTGGCTCGACGGGCGATCTTCATGGGGAACATCATAGAGATACTTCCGCCGCTTGCTGGTCCTATCTTTTCGTGATGGGCAACCGCCGCCAGGATAGAAGCACAATGAATCACAGTTTGTCGTTTATTCACCTCTGGGTAGCCAGAGTTGGATTCCCAGGCAAGAGCATTGGCTAGCACGATCGCTGTGTCGTACATTGCCAGGTTGGTCGCTGCAAACGTATCTGTGAAAGTCGTGGGAAAAGGCGTCTCGACGACCCAGTATGGAGAGCTACTTTGGAAGTCGGAAGTCTCGATGAATTATGAATAATCATAGCCTGGATCGACAATGATGCCATATCTGCCCCAAAAATCATTCAAGAGTGTGATGAGATCCATTGCTTTGGCGTGAACGGCTTTACGGGTGGGTTCACATTTGCAAGGGCTATGATCGTGTATTGCTCTCATGCTGTGTCGAAGGAGGTAGACGCTCGGGATCTGAAGCAAGATGTCGCCGAGTATGTCGAAAGCTATCTTGTCGTGACCCAAGTAAAGAGTGGTATACCATTCTTCCGTCGCAAAGACGGATGGTCGTTCAAAAATTATGCCCCATGTAGATCTGACGATATTAGTTCACATTGTCAAGCTTTGTCCAGGGCCAAAGAAACTTTGCCAAACCCCTTAGCCTCATGCTTATCGTGCATTCTGCCAAAAACCTTTCTTCGTGATTGCAGAGTTCACAATTTTAGCCAGCTTCTGTATGATCGCAACTCTTCGGTCGCGAATGGGTCGGCCACAAGAGTCATGTAGATACAAAACACCTTGAAATATTAGGGGGGGTCTCCTGCTTTCATGTTGTGTTACTTTATACCTGTCTTCAACTTCATCACTCATACCCTCCCTCACCGTCCAATTGCAAGCTTACCACCCTCAAAAATCTTGTCGTTCCATTACAAAGCTTGCCTAAGCAGCTAAACTACTGAACATGCGGCCAGAAAGAGAAGACATTGCAATACTCGGAATCTACCTACCATCGCTTGTCGTCGCTACTGACCTCAGCATATGCCATGGTTTCGTACGGCAAGCGGGCTGGGTATATCTGGTCATGTTCTGCGTGATACGACTGGCCGGTGCAAAGATGCATGTCCTCAGCGTCAAGCATCCGACATACCGTACAGATGGTACCTGGACAGCCACCTTAAACTCCATTTGTTTAAGTTCTCTGCTCCTCTGTTCATTGGGTTTCTTACAGAGGATGTGTGTTCTTACGCTTTAATGTGCCCCCGGGCCTCAGCTGACATGACCTCAGTACCGACATACTTCCAAAGAAAACCTCTGGCCGCAAACTCGTCACTCGCATCATCCATATACCCTGCATCCTTGGTCTGGTTCTCGCCATTGTCGGCGGGACACGTCTTTCGTCTTCAAACACATCGACGCAGAGTTCCGGACAGACCTTCGAGAAAGCTGAGGGACTGCTTTTTGTTGCTGTTTTTGTCGCCTTGCTCGGCCTATGCATACTTACCTTCTCCAGGATATTGAGCTTCTTCTGGAGCGAGAAGTGGATTTCCCTTGCCATCGTTGCGTCGTTGCCACTGCTGGCAGTCCGTCTTCTTTACAGCATCGTCTCCGATTTCCTTAACGACAAGACCTTCAGCATCTTCGACGGGAACGCGACAGTCCTATTGTGTATAGCTGTTATCGAGAAGCTTATCATTACCATTTTCTTCCTCGTCGCTGGTGTTCTTGCCACGCCTGAGAAGGAATTGCATCGTGGCAATGAAGTAAAGGTCGCAGAGACAAACCAACTCAGTAGTAGAGTGCAACAGCTTTAGGGCACTGACCTTGCCTAGAACAACGGCGACGGTGGCACACGGACCTTTAGTAAGACCCCGAGAGATGAAGTACGTGCTGTTTTTTCGCGCATTAATTTCAGTATCTGTATGTGCAAACAAGGAAAGTAAGCAAGCCGCGGGATTGTACACTTAACAAAATCAGACAACCGTATTCAGCAGGCACAGATCTTCGTTATACGCATGTCACGCATCTCGTCATCGTCTTAGAGTAGAATATACGAGGAGATTATACGAGAAGGAATACGCACGAAACGCAATATAATCGCGAGGTCAAACCTACCGTATGTACTCGGTATGTGTGTACGTATTGCAACGAGCCTCGCTTCAGAGACGCTTTTGAGAGAGCCAATCAAATCTGATCATCACTGGTCGATGATGGAATGCATCATTTGACAAATTGGAGAACCACTGAAGCTTATTTACTCTAGCGAGAGAAGCATAAGAGCATGGTAAGCATGCTAGGTGAGGAGGTAAGGAGGTGAGGAGGTGAGGAGGTGAGGAGGTGAGTTTACTATAAATTCTCGATAGAACTAGCGCCGGCAATGAAGGTGCCAATCTCCGCTCCTTGCGTCATTGTGCGCTTGTAGATTGGGATTCCTGAGTGAGTACGAGTACGAGTAAACAAACCATCGCCTCTAAGCTATCATATAGATAGTCGCAGGAATGTAGCAGCGCATAGCTCTTTCTTAGGTATACATGGTTATATGTGTGACAGAATGAAAATGTCAACCATTGTGGCGCCCCTCAATTTCCGAGGAATATCTTCGCTGATCTTGAAGCTGGTCATACTCGTTGGTGTTATATATACTGTGGTCAGCCTCAAGGAGAGGTATTTGTCGAGTAATACGGGCGACTCAAATTTGGTATTGTTCTCCGGCAAAGACCTCGAGACTGTTGAGTTCCCCAGGAAGATCTGGCAGACATGGCACAGCCCTGCTGTGTTGCTGGCTGCTGAAGATAAAGAACGAGCTCGTACCTGGCAAGAGAGAAACCCGCGGTATCGATACGAGCTCTTGACAGATAGAGGCGCGGAAAGCTTCGTTTGCCAATACTTCGCAAATGATACCTTCATCCGAGAAATTTTCCTCTGTCTCACAGACACCATTCTACGTGTAGACTCTACCTCGACTATCGTGACTACATATGGGGCATTACCAATTGGACCATCATGTCCAAGGGCGGACATCCTTTCATGCGTTTTGTTGCGGAGACAGTGGCGAAGAATCTTTGTGAACTTGCGCAGAAGCAAGGCAAGACCCTTTCGACGATGGAGCTATCGTACAGAGAAGTAGTGGATTCGACTGGACCTCGAGCCTTCACAGAGGCGTTTATGGCTTATGCTTCTGGCGCAACCGGCACGAATATCAGCTACTTGAATGCCACGATGCTAGAGGAGCCGAAGCTGATAGGCGACATCCTGCTTCTTCCCATCAGGGCGATGAGCACAGCTGAGGCAGATCGTGAAGATGTCCAAGGCGCTCACTCGCAAGCTTGGCCTGCCGTTCTTTTCCACTGGTCAGCGGGCACCTGGAAGAAGACACATTTTCAGAAGGGGATGGGAGCCCAGTAGTAGCGTTGAGCAGGAATCAACTCTGGATGAAATGCATGACTGTCCTCGTGGAGATGGCCTGAGCTGCTTCGATGTTGGATGTCTGATTATTTGACGAGCCTTGTTGTTGTTCCTCCAGGGAGGGACATGTTCGCTTAGGGGCCATGGACCTTAAAGTAAAGCTGCCGGAAAAGCGCCCGGAAGCTGTCCCGAAAGCGCCGCAACAGCGCAATCACAACCAGGCTTTCTTTTCGGCCAATTCCTGGCATTCGACATTATCATATCCCAATCTCTGGCGGGCCCTCAGTTTTGAAGGCAAATCGGACTCTCAACTTGCACTTCCTGATTGTGCTTCTACGGATTCGCAATGGATCTTGCCACGATTGCGACACCGCAATAGGAAACATCCTCTGCACGTCGAGGACTCAGTACTTTACTTTACGGTTTAGTCAGGGATAAGGTTACATTGTACCAGGACGCACGATAAAGTACGATAAAGTAACGGACATTCCCAATGAAGAGGTGGGGTGTGCAGAGCTTGTTTGTCATTGGCTGCGTGGATGATAAACTTGCATGCGACATGCATGCGCTAGAGTGATGGCTTCTTCTTCGAGCCGAAAAGCATGCTGAACCTCGTATTCCATTCATCCCTAAAACTTCACAGTCCTCTTCTACCTTCAAACAAAGCAATTGCTGAAGTCTCTTGCGAAAGTCCTGGCCAACCAAGGCTCTGAAAAAGCTTGATCGCATTTCCACAACCGGCTGCTCATGTTCTTCAGTCTAAAGTATTGGAGGTAGGATAGCTTGCGTGCTCTGTTCTTCGCTTTCCTAAGGACAGTCTCTGTGCGTAGCATTCTTTTGCATGTTGAGAACAAAGTCGCTGAACAGTGTAGGTGCAGAAGCTCTTTCAAACTCAACCAATTACCAATGTGCCTTGGGTCCTTTGCTCTTACTAGTATAAGCGAGGATGCGTAATCGGAAGACAGTCAGCACAGTCCTTGGCGCACTTTTCTTCATTCTGCTCATGCGGACTATCAATCGAGCTGTGCATCAGGAACCTTTGATCTACTTGAGTAGCCACTTGCATGGGCCCGAATTATGGAACAAGATGGTCCAGACTGGGGAGGGCAAGTGGAAAAAGCTCGAGAAGAGAATGTCTCCAGATCCACAATTTCAGCCCCCCAACGACAAAACGGATGGTGAAAAGGTTTATCACAGCGGTGAATACCAAGCAATCTTCCTAGGTCCCCCAGAGCAACCGATTCCTAATCGAAGGGGTGGTGACGCGAGTTTCCAGAAATTTGCTTCACAATTGCCTCTTGAGTCAGCAACACCGATCCCAAATGCAGAAGAATATATTGATGTCGGCATACGACGTAGTCCATACGATCCAAAAGGGGAGGATTATCAGATGGCGATTAGAAACACCGGAGAGCCCCACGGAATCCTTATTACCAGGAGCTTAGAGAAGGGCAGAGATCCAGAGCTTTCAATATCGGACGCCCTTTTCTATGCTTATAGGGAGTTTGCAGCAAAACTTGTGGGCCCGGGTTACCCGGACTACAGGACGATACAAAATCTCAAGTACGTCATTCAGGACCGCATCGTGGCACGTGAGTCGACAGAGGTCTTAGAGTCAGCGTATAGGAAGTTCAACGATGCCCAACACGCCAAGTATGAGCCCCAGATTTTAATCGGCGAGTTCCATCGATGGTCCTATGAAGCGCCACGGGACAGGGGGATCTTGTATGCCCTCTTGGGTACACCCACAATGGCCAGCCTCACCAGTATGTTGGGTAATCATTTTCACGAGCTAGGTCATAAATGCGTTCTTAGCCTTGCTACAGAGAACATCGATGGCGCATGGTATTTGGGTGCTTTGATTGGGACCGAGTTTGGTGGAGATTGTCTTGATAGGGACGTCCCAGAGATTGTCAAGGGAGATAGGTATATTCAAGAGTACAAAGAGGAGCAAGCTCGTAAAAAGGAAAAGGCGCGTATAGAAGAGCAGGCGGCCGAAGAGGAATTGGCTCAAGAGCGAATGGCTCATCAGGAGGCACTAGCTGCAGGTTCCGAGGCACCAGCAGCTCAAGAGGTATTGGCTGATCAAGATATTCAGGCTGGCCAAGAGTCATAGGCGCAGCTTTGATGCATAATGGGAGGTACATATGGGGATTGTGAGCAATTCTTGGGAGGGAATGCGGGTCTTCGGCGTTCAAATGGCATTGAAAAAGTTGCCAGAGAGTCTTGGCCAGCGATTCCCGAGAGCAGAATACAGAGAGTAATGCCTGGTGATTGTTTTGTCATTGTTCATGGAGTCTGAGCAGCGTGCCCAGATCTTGGCTGATGTTCTGTCCACATCATGTGAAAGGCAAGTGATGACAAACAACAACCGCTTTGGTAGTCGTCGCACTTCTCTGAGACGCATGGCTCCTTCGATGTCCTACGTCGAAGCCTTACCAGAGGGTATTCTTCAGCAGTGGGCGACGCTTGACTCTGCGCACTTGGATCGAGAACGTCTCTCCTCGATGAGACAAATTTGGCCGAGAGCGGCTGCGCTCATCATCAGCCTCGAGTTGAGCCTGTTGCATTGTCTCCTGTACCTCAGATTCTTCTGCGCTTTCATGTCCGGGCGGTAGCTGTGGAGGTCGCAAGCGCAAACTAGTTCGCAAAAGGTGTCTCCGGGTCCAGCACGCTGCTCTGAAGGATAAAATTGCCACTCAGATACAGTAGCGACATACCCCGTGACAGAGTGTCCATAGAGGGTCCCAATGCAGGTATTTCGTATCTACCAAAAAAACTAAACGAGCTGCGTGTTTCCGCGTAATCAACGTCGCATTTATGCTCCAGGTGCCCTAAACGAGCGCCCACAGCAAGCTCAGTATGAGAATCAGTTCAATCCGTCATTGGAAAAACCTGCTGGGTGCTGCTATGAATGCGAGGCCAGTGCCGAACACGATTCCGAACAGTGTCGCCTGAATGCTATAGACCTCGAGTTCATCGTCCCTGTTGACCCTCGGTGCACCTTGGCTGGCATTACTCGCACGTTGCCTCCGTAAACACCTCTAGGGAATGGTTGTGAGCAGCAGCATGCCCGGCTTACAGCGTATTATGGACTCCACCTATATCACGGGCCTATTCCTAAAGCTGTCCCCTATCGTAGACTATGCTATACTGATACCACATACGCCATCTCGCCTGCAAATTGCAAGTCGGATGCCTGAAGTCGCGGGGCAATGTATTTTGCGAGCGATCTCAATCTCTTCTCTTATTACTTGTCTTGCCTGTCATTCTGCCGCCGCACGTTGACTGCGATGATGATTGCGAGAACGAAGACTGCGATACTCGTCCAGGAAAGACCCTTCACCCGTCAGCGGCTTTCGATAACTTGCGTATTGCGCCATTGCATTCGGCACTCACTCTTGAGTTCCTCGGCGGTTTTCAGCGCTTTCTTTTCTCGGTCTGGGTTTCGACAATCCTCAGGACCTGCTAGGAAAACGCAATACGACACTAGGCGGTCGTGCCTGCAGAAAATGCGAGTTGGTGTCTGGACGTACCTCGGTACCTGCTATCCCATGGATCGGCGACGCTTGGCCCTGTCAAGAGATGCGCTTTCTGATTGGAGTTGGGAATGAGATGACTCCGCTCGGTCTGAACCTCTTATCTATCGTGCAGTCATGTTGAAGAAAAGAATTGGCTGGGAAGCATGCAGAGGCACATCACACGACGATCATAATCACTATCACAATCACCTGCAGAAAGATGCAAACCACACGAAGACGAAAATTCTTCACACGATGATAGAACCATCACCACAAAGGCACGACAGTGACAGAGAGAAGGCGAACAAGAGCAAATCACTGATATGACGGTCAAGGCATGGAGAGGCTCGAGAGGTAGTAATTTAGAATCACCATTCTCCATTATGATACAGTAGTCAACGATATCCTGGTCAGTACCCTAGTGTCCAGTGTCTCTCGTCGCATCGTCTCTACTCCGCGGGTGGACGGAACAATGTTTGGAATAGCATCGTCAATTTGCTTGCTCCAATCAGAGACTGCTAGTAACGCCAGGCTGAATCGACTCTAGGATCTCACTCAATTCCTTCCAGACCTTCTTAGACGCTTCCTTGCCATCGGCGCTCTTTACGAAGTCGGAGAGGGCGTCGTCGTTTATTTGCGCATCGGTCATGTACTTGCCATGTGACTCCGGTCCTGCCACAGCTGCAGCAACGAGCGTACGACTACCCACCTCGGTCGTACGCGCGAGAAGAAATTTCATGAATGTTAGGAACAGGCCCCCGTCACGAGCGAGCTCTGAATGACATAAGCCCGGGTTAAGCATATTGATGATCACGCCGGATCCTTCCAACTTAGATGCAATTTGTCGGATAACAAGGATTTCGAGGAGCTTGCTGGTAGGGTATCGCTCTCCCATTCGAGCCTTGGATTCGTCATCGAGAGCGTGAAAGGTGTTGGGTTCCTTCCATTCGGGGAATTTCGTCCTGGCGTGGGTGTCGCTCGATACGATTGCGAGGCGGGGTTTAATAGAGAAATCTTTTGCGGAGGACTTCAGCTTCGGTAGCATCAGCATGGCTAGAAAGAAGGTGCTGATGACGTTGACTGCGACCATGCGTTCATGGCCCCCGGCAAGTGACCACTTGTATCCCGCAACGCCGGCATTCTCGAGCAGGACGTCAAGACGTGGCAGCTTGGAGGCTCGATCGGCGAACGACTTGCAGGACTCGTACGAGAGCTAGTCAAGAGTCCAGACCTCGAGGATGTCGGCGCCACATTTTGTGCTGGTCTCAATGTCCTTCTTAGCTTGTTCGCCAGCTTTGCTGTTACGGACTGCCAGGATAATCTTGCAGGCGCCTAGACGCGCAAAGTGACGAGCCGCTTCTTTTCCGAGACCGACATTGGAGCCAGTCACAATGATTGTTTGTCCTGCACAAGAGGCTGTGGGGTACACAGGGGTCATGAAAAGTTGTGAGTATATGAAGCCCATATTGACGAGCGGACAGCGAAGAGGTAGAGTAGAATTGAAGTGGGAAATGCTGGGACAGAAAGCCTTGCTAGGTAAACGTCTATGTATATATATGCATTCGGGGGCGGGTAGTATGAGGTATATCTTGAACGGACCGACTATTGCTATAACGAGGATCATTGGCCAGTCTGAAGGAGCTAATCCCTTTCAGGAGATACCCGCGAAAGACACAACGGGTTTAAGACCTCTCCCTAACACCGAAGACATGAGACGGTTTTACGCTGCCAGAGAATCGATGAGACGCCTCTTAACGCACCAAGAGCACAAATCTTCGCCAGAGCGACAATTTTTCGTCCTTTATTGAATCGATCAACCGCTTTGGTGTAATGAGACCAGATTGACATAGTCTTGGTTGTACATATCTCATGTCGACCAGGTCGCTCTTCCAGTAGAGGAAGCTCTGGTGTCTGACGTATCTCAAGGAGGCTGTCCTGTCTTCAAAGTTCGTGGAAGGCATCAGTATGGAAGGATTCTGGGGGAAAATGACCAACGGGTTCGGCTACATCCTCGAGCCTAAAGGGTTCGCAATCTGGTGGGAAAAACTTCATCAATGTATATTGAGGAAAGGAGAGAGTCATTGTATGTGGCCACTGCTCGATATCTTTGAACATGATGAAAGCAATATTGGATCTTTGCCTCCCACAAGTCGGGTTGTTTCTCTTGCAGCACAGGCAAATACCAAGGTCGCAATTACCAAGAACATACAATATTTGCAGAATCTAGGACTTTTCCCAATCGCTAACGGGCAGGTAATTTGTGACGTTGAAGAGCGCCGAGATTGAGTTGCCGTAGAGGCAGTGAAGCGTTCCTGAACAACCGTTAAGTATCACAGGCTCATAACATCGCTGAACACTGTAGAGCTTATCAGATCTTGCTTAAACCAACAACAGCTCATACACAGCCTGTACTGATTGGGCTGGGGAAACTCATAAGGATACTTCAGGGACCATTGATCTCGGAGTGGATATTACGTTATAAGTGGCCTAGCGTGACAAAGGGGATGCTTCTGAATACACCTAAGCTGCCATATCTAAGTACGATTAGCAGGTATGTCAGAGTGTGGGAGATTCTCTATCGGACTACCCTTGGTGGCGAGGTTAATAGGAGGAGACTAGCTCTTTCCCAAACGAGGAGAAAAAAGGGAGTATGGTTGCAGCTCGAGTCCTTCATAGTATCTGTAGAATGAACGACGCGTGGCCTTTACTGCTAGGAGTCGCAACATGGCTCTACCGCCACTCTTGGCGATAGAGCTTCTCCACCACCCACGTGTTATCTTGCAGTAGCGTAAATATGCAACACAGCTATAGGTTGGCTAGATTCTGGCGTGTAGAGTGTAGGTCCCACCACTCAAGCTGACGTTGCAGACATCAATCTTCGTAATACTTACAGACGGCGGCGGAGCTGTGCGTTAGTCCCTGCTAGCTGATCTGCAGGTAAGGAATGGCACCCACACCTCGAAGAATTTTCCAGGATAGGAGTTATTGCATACTCCTTGACCGTCGTGGGTGGCACATCGACCGCTTGTCCTAAACGTGTGCATCCTTCGTGCTTATCCAGCATTCCCGGCAAGCTATAAAGTCGAACGGGTACAAGGTTTGGGCTTCAGATCCAGACCTCATAGTCTAGTAATATATGAAAGAAAAAAGGCAAAAAGAAGATCCATGTTACTTATAGGAGCAATTCTCAGTTTTGTTGTCCACATGGAGCTTCCAGTACTCAGTTTGTCCCATTTTACCTCAGTATCGAGTTAGAACGGAACAATTTTGTAAGAGAATTGATTGATAGCTTCAAAGCTACCGAGTTTGTAACGCCCATAAACCATGGATTCTCGGATGAAATGATCCAGGAGCTCTTCTTTCGGGTGAGACTCATGGCTAGGTTGCAAGGGGACTAATGTTGATAGACCACGCCTATTTGCAGAGTAACATTTTCTTTGATATGCCGCTCGATGTCAAGGAGCAAGTTGCCAACCCACCAGGCCCAAAGCCGCAACGAGAATGGACAGGCGTTAGCATAGAGTCGATAGCAAAACTATCAACAGATGAGAAGATTAGAGCTATGGTAGATATAAAGTTGAAAACTTTGCCTTCATAGAAGATTGCTACCGTCTTTGTAATTCGATATGTTCAGAGATTGTAAGAGCTCTTGAGATTAGCCTCCACGTTCCGACCGACGGGCTAGTCGAGCATTGTATTGCAAGTGCCACAGATCTTCGGCTTAATTTATTATCCTCCGGTCAAGATCGAGGACATGAGATCAGGCAACGCGAGTCGTATTTTCCCTCACACAGACTTTGGAATAATCACCATCCTCCTGCAAGACCTTGTCGGTGGACTTGAGATCGAGGATCGAGAACACCCTGCCGCCTTCATCCCTATCCGGCCTATGTCCTCGAGCGAGACGATCTTCAATGTGAGTGATACACTTCAGCGATGGACGAAAGATGAGTTGCAAGGCGGCTTGCATCGCCTTACAATTCCCCAACACATGAAGAAAGAATGCCGCACCGTTTTACTAGAAAGATTCACGATGGCATAGTTCTTAAAGGCAGAGCGCCAGGTCTCTGTCGCGCCGCTGCCGAATTTTGTAGATAACGAACGGAAGCCACAATACGACGACATGACAGCCTTGGGATTCCAGCAAAGAAGAAACCAACTGATGTATACATAGTGAGAAAGGTGAGAAACTATTACCAGAGACTCAAGACACTATAGACAAGGTTTGCATCAATGAACGTGGAGTGTCGTGGGACAGGCGAGGGGAGATACATCTATGGCGTGCTTCAGAAGCTGATCGATCATGATTCAACCAGTGTGGTCTTGACAGGAGTACACATGAAATGCTTGCCTAAATTGTTCATCTTCCATCAGCACCAGTACTACTTGCTGTCGTTTCTAGACCTGTGAACTCATTGATCCATAGGCGAACGATCCAGGTAGAACCTGCATGAAGTGGGGGGCCCACCTCCAGCTCTGCACACTAGACCCAAATCAACACAAGTAAAACCACCCTGATCATTGGTGAAGGTCTAAAAGACCTTCTTGATCTTCCACCCAGCGCCCGAGACTCTTGCCAAAGTGAACAATACTGCTGACGTCAGATATACAAGACCGCAGAGCAATATCAGGCCCGAGAAATTCAGTCCACCCCGGGAACGCAAAACTGCTCCTGCAATTGGGATCCCAATCAACGTTGCGGGGCTAAGGAACAGGTATGCTGTACCATACTTGCTTCCGTAGTCCTCTGTCTTACAGAGCTGGGATATGCACACCGGTGTCAAGCTGTTTGCCGTGCCACTAAGGAAGCCGAACAACACACTGAACGCCGTGATTGCAGCCGCACCATCCGCTGGAAGCCAAACAGCTAATATAATGATTGCGCAAGGCACACTACTTAGGATCATCACATTGAACCTACCCCATCGATCTGCCAACCATCCAGGGACGGCACGGCCAGGGACTTGAGCAGCGTTCATGATGGCAAGCTGTTGGTACGCCAGGGAGCTATCGACGCCTTTTGAAAGAGCATAGGTCGTGATATAAGCCGAGGGAATGAGGCAAGCGAACTCGATGAAGAACATTGCGCCTATGGTCCACATGAAGCGAATGTCGGTGAAGATCTTGAAATTGGCGTTCCATTTGATGGTATGTGAGGAAGGGAGACGTGTCCTCATTAAACAAATGGCAATACCGCCCATTGCCAGGCAAATGAATGCAATGGAACGTAAAGTCCAGCCGAATCCAAGGCGGGGCTCAAGCTGCTGAAACATGACAGGAAAGATAATACCACCTAGAGGACCGGCGGACGTCACGACGCCAGTAGCAATTCCGCGGCGTTTGAAGAACCAGTGACCCGTTGTTGCGATGCTAGTGGTCCAAACGCACGAGCTTGCGAGCCCCCCGAGAACACCGAAGCTTAGAAAGAACTGATAGTACTCTGAATATACTATCGTCAGCTTCATACATTGCCTTTATGCCTTCAAGAGATGCAGTGTTATAGAGGAAGTCTCCGCACGCACCAGTGGACACCGAGAAAGCCATAAGGGAAGCAACGAGTCCGATATATCCAGGTATCAAGAGCCACTTGAGTCCATAGGCATCGAAAAGTGGACCTGAAATTTGCGCATGCTTAGTATTCGCGGGTGTTGCAAGATGCTGCTCCATCTTTCAAGGCAATGTATCTAGTGAAGGTTTTGAGGCCGCTCACCAACTTGTGCACCCCCGAAGACTAGCAAGAAAGCATACATTGAGAATATCCATCCAATTTGCTGTTGCGAGTAGTCCTTCAGCTGATGTATTGCCAAATAGGATTGAAAAGCCCCCATGGTATTGAGTATGCCTGCGCAAGGGAACAAGGCACACCAAGCCCCTACACCGACGGCATATTTCTGCCAACCGCTCTCTAAATGTGTCTCAAGGTATTCGAGGTCGGCTTCTTGCTCGATTGCCTCGCCTCCTGGGACGATGCCAAATTCGAATGGCTGCTGTAGCTGATGACTAGTCATACCTTGAGGGTTAGATCAAGAGAATTCGAGTGATGCTGGTGCGGTGTATTGAGGGCTCAGAGCTGGGGTCTAACTCTGCCAAGCCGGAGTTAGAGCTCTATAAACCGAGCGGGCTTATAGCCTATATAGACAATTATTATAAACTCTTTATTATAAATTTTATAATTATATTTAATAAAGTTATACTTTTTTAAAAAATAAATATTAAAATAAATAATATTTTAATTATTATACTAGAATAAGACCTCTTTAAATATATAATTCGATATATTTATTTTTATTATAATTTTATAGTCGAGGTCGAAATAAATTAAAATAATATTAAAAATAGAAGTTTTTTTAAAAATATTAAAAACTAATTAATATTAAATATTTTACTCGAAGATAATATCTTTTTAATTAAAATTATAAATAATATAACGAGTTTATTAAATTTATAAATAAAGTGTTAATTATATTATAAAATAGAGTAGAGATTATTTTTCCTTCTCTTTTCTTCTTTAGAGGAAGAAGAAGAGAAAGAAAAAAATAAATTTAAAACTATTTCTTTCTTTAATTTAAAGAAGAGAAGGAATTCTCTATTATTTTCTTTTTTTATTCCTAATAGGGCTAGCCTTATATAGTTTATATATATATATATATTATAGGTGGCCGTGAGTTAGGGTTACTGGTTTTGGTTAAAGTAGAATACGAGGGACTTGGTTAAAAAATCACGATTCCGGGTAAATGCGATTACGTCGGATTAAGAAAGTTCCTATATATAAAAGATACGTATTCACGCTGCGAATCGAACGGTATTATTAGATTTATATTATTTATTTTCGTTATCGGGTAAAGTAATAATCCTAGTATTAAGTTTTAATATTCGCGCTCGAGTCGCGGCCTGTTTATACTTTAATTTTTAGAGCTAATTAATTAGTCGGATACCTATTAATATAATATTATCCCGAGACTAAATTAGCGTGTTAATAGGTATCCGATTAATTTATTAATCGAATAATTTCCTTTATTTTAGAAGATAGTAACGGGTTTTACTACCGAGGCTTTATCGGCCTCGGTCGTCCCGTAATATATTTAATAAAGTAACGTAATAATAATCGATTAGTTAAGGCGACGTACTATTTTTAGAATTATTAGATTATAAAACGCGCTAGCTACGCCTCTAAAGTTTAATTCGGTAGATAATTATCTTTTCCGTCGTTAGGATCTCCCGTTAATTATATTATTTTTATCCGATTCCCTTATATAACGCCCTTAGTATCCTAGTTTAATTAGGTATTATAGGTATATTATAGGCCGTCTAATTATAAACCGAGAAGATAAATAAAGTAAATAGAGAGCTCGATAATAAAGATACTATATAAAAAAGAGAGAATTACTATAATAAGATATAGCTAAGCTTTACCCGCTAGATATATCTATTATTATAAAATATCTTTAAATACTTTAGCTAATTCGGCTAGCTCCCTTTATTACTTTTTATTTACCGAAGGTATAAGATTTATATCGGGGTCCCCCTACTCTTTATTAATATTTATACTCTTAAGATTTAATTATTTAACTCGTAATGAATTAGGTTTATTCTAAGATTATTAGAGACCTAATATTAACTACCTCGCCTATTATTACTATTATATTATTATGGAATTATATATCGTTTTTCCCCTAATTATATTAATAGATCCGATATAATTTAAATACTTTATATAAAGTTTTCCGTATCCCCCCTTTACTTTCTAATTCTCTTTTATTTAGTAATATATATATTTCGACTACCGTTTATTTATAGATTAACTTGGAGTTAGTTCCTTTTTAATTCTCTTTTAATATTTATATACTAGAAATTTTAAATTAAAAGGAAAGTTAATAATATTCGCCGAGTATAAAAAGCTCGAGAGAAGAAGAAGTATATATAGGCTCGATCTCCCTCCCCCCTTTTTAATCTATTAATATATTTTACTTTAGCGATTTATTAACCTCCCGTAGAAACCCTCGATTTTAATAATAATACCGCCGAATTATTTACTCCCTCGCTTAGCCTTTAAAAGCCCTATTACGGTAGTTTATCTATAATATTATTAATCTCCCGTTTATTAGAGGTCCGTCTAGGCCTACTATTTATCTTTAGTATTAGAGGTAGCGAGAGAAAACCTTATTTCGATAATAACGATAGTAAGACGTAGTTTAATACCGATATTAGAGGTATCTAGATATCGTCTACGTCCCGTATTCGCGGTCGCGAAAGATTATAATATTCTACTCGTATATAAAGATCCTATAAATTATCGAGATAATTAACCGAATTAGTTAAAAATGAATATAAAAGCCCGATATTAATTATAATTATTAATAATTTATTAATATAGTTATAACGGGAGTATCTAGCGTCCCTACCCTTCTACGAATAAATTTACCGAGATTTTATCCGAATAAATAGTAGCGATAAAGATTTATTTTATTTAAACTTTATAGATAAAACGAGTAGTAACTCGAGTATTACCTCCTCCCCCTCCGCTTTCTAGTCGTGTACCCGTTCTTACCGAATTCTATTTAAGATTTAGAAGACGGATATATAACCTATAAATTAACTAGCCTATATTAATATAATCCTATTTTAAAGTTAGGCGGTTTATTATAACGATAATATATTAAGCCGATTATAATTTAGGTATCGTTAATATTATAAATAGTCTACGACCTCTTTACTCTCGAAAATATTAAATATATAATAGCCGAAATAAATGGGTATTAGCGCGATCTCGTTCTTAAATATATTTTATCGGATCGTTTAATCCTTTTTATTTTTAAATCGGGATATTTAATAAATTAAAAAGAGAGCGAGTAACTCTATATTTAAGGGATATAGGAATATCTTCTAGCTAGGAGTAATAGCGGCGATATTAATCCTAGTTTTAGCCTCGCCTGATACGAGGATTAATACCTATAATTAAATAATACTCGATAATTAAAGATTAGTCGTAATTAAGGTATAAATAATTTTCTCGTATAAATAATTACTTTTATTATTTATAAGACCGCCTTTACTTTATCGATAAAGTTTATTTATTTTTAGGCGATTACCTTTAACCCTTATATTCGGTTTCGTAGGGAGGCTATTTATACTTTAAAATAAATATATCTTAGGAGTAATCTTCGGTTATAAGGGTTCGGTTTTTATTATTATATTTTTTTTCTTTATATACCTCGTCGAAGGGTCCGACTTATTTTAAAAGCCCACGTAAATACTAATAGGAGGTTTAATATCGACTTTATAATTTATCTTAGCGATGAAGAGTAAGTAAATTAAATAAATAATATTATATTCCTTATTATCGAAGAAGTCTATAGAGCCTCTATTAAATATTATTATTTTTATATTTTCGCCGATACTCGGGCTAAAGCTAGAGTTAAACGCGAGAAATTATTTATAATTAGTGTTAAGATTAATATTAACGTCTTTTATTTTATTCCCGAGAAGGATTTATAAGAAGTATAAGCGGCGGTATTATAACGGATTACTAGCGATACCGCGACCGCTTTTTTAGTATATTAAGACTTATTCCTAATTATCTCCGGTTATAATCTTAAACTTTATATAATAAACGATATTTTATAAAAGGCTCGCGATAAATTCCTAGGCGAGCTCGATATTATATTTTATTATAACGATAATTAGTTCCTTCTAGTCGATTAATAACTAGACTTTAGTTACGAAGATACTCTCTACGATAAAATTACTATTAATATTACACTCCTCCGAAAGATACTTTATTTACGTTTTTAGGCCGACGGATTCCGATACCTAATAACGCCGGCGGTGTATACGTAAGTCCGATACTAGCCGTAGGCTATAACCCGAGATATTAGGTTTATAACGGTAGAGTTCCTCTCCTAGAATATACTCTACCGCGAGGGGAAGATAATATTTAATAAAGTTTATAATATATTTAAAAATCTTTACTCTACCCCTTTAAAAGGATATAAACTCTTTAATAATTATTAATTCGAGGCTTTAACCTTCTCCGATACCCTATTTATTAATTAATATTAATTAAATAAAATATTTATTTAAGACGGAAAGAGTTTCCGTTAATATTTAATTAAATTTTACTTCTTTACGAAAGAACGCCTCGGTATTATATTTACCGTTATAGGTATAATAACTCTTATTAAAAACGTCGGCGTTAGGAAAGAAAATCGGATTAATATCGAACTTCTTCGCGCGCTCCCCTTTAATAATTAAAAGTACCGGTAAAGAGTACCCGACGCGGAGTAAGTAATATTAATTATAGTTAAAATTATCGCCTAGATTTAAGAACCCGATAAAAAAGTATAGGTAATAAATAATACCGCCGCCGTTTACTCGATTATATACCGTTTATTCTAGATCCTACCTACTACCTTTATAATCGAGTTTATTATTAGCGAGACCGGCCGCTAGTTTTTATATCTAGAGGTTATAATCGCGTTAATTACTTTTATTTTACTACCTCTATTATTATCGTCGCCTAAATAATAACTTTTATATAGGACGGTAGTATTTACCCTCCTCCGCTTTTTACACTTTACCGTTATCGGAGAATACCTATTAAAAATAAAAGCCTTATAGAAAGAGAGTATAAAGTAACGTAAGGTTCGTTTATTTAATAACGATAATTTTAATAAGGGCGAGGCGAAAGCGAAAAAGGGCTTAAGATATTAATAATATCTAGAAAAGCGAGGGATAATATAATTTCTCTTTAAGTTATTTACCTAGGACCCTATCCTTACCTTTACTCGCCGAATTTATTAATATCTCGTTATTAATTAGAACTCCCTTTAGTAGTTTTTTAAGAAAACCGCGGGTGTCTAAAATAAATTATAATACTAGATTTAAATTTATTATAAATTTCGCGAAAACTTTTAAAAGATTAAATCGGGGTCGTTTTCGGCTCGATACGAAACTCTATATATTAATACTAAGTTATTTATTTAGGTATTTATCTAAGATATATTTCATTTACTCGTTACTCGTTATTTTAATTCTTTTTTAATTATTAATAACGAGCTAGAAATTTTTTTATAATTTCTAATTTTGAATAAAGCCTTTAATCTATACGGCTTAATTTTTATTATACTTTAAATTATTATTAAAGCCGAACCCTACCTCGTGTTCGCCTTTAACTTTAACCGGCGTAGTACTCGGTAGGTAATATATTAATTTATCGAATATAATATTAATCGCTAGGCGGATAAAGTTACTACCTTTTTTATATAAGAGAATAATAGATTAATAAAATCGAGAGCGATATAAATAAATTTTCCCTTTCGTACCTTAACTCGCCGCCTTCGTAATATCGCTATTATAGAGTTAAACGACGATACCGAATTAAAAGTAATAGAATATTTTAAGATAACTACCGCTCGCTATATTTTTATCTATTTATTTTATAATAACGAAATTCTTTCTACCCTTCGAAAAAGTTATTTATTTAATTTATTATCGACGAGGTAAAAGATCGCCTAATTAAATATACTCTAGCGTACTCTCTAGCTAGTTCCGCGTTTAAATATAAATTTATATATAATAATAATAAAGGTTAAGGTAGAGAGCGACGATAAAGAATATAAAGAATCGTATCGCGACCGTATTATAACCGCCCTCCTCTAGCCTAGGCTGCGCGTATTAGGTAATAGAAACCGGGTAAAATCGGATATTAAATTAATAGATACTAATATTTTAAAAGATCCCGTATATTATAGTCTAGACCTAACCCTCTATTATACGGCCGATTTCCACCGCTATATCGAAACTAAAGACGATTAATCTTTAGATAACGGCGATAATAATAATAATATAGAATTACCCTCTCTCTAGTAATAGTATAACTACTCTCTCTTTTTATTAAAATAGAGGAAAAGTAGGAACGAAGAAGCCCGGTATTTAAAATTATAAATCGGAAGAGGTAGGACGAGGTAGTTAAAACTATATTAAAAATCGGCGAGTATAGTCTTCTATTATAACTATACTTTATATACTTTTATATTATCCTTTATTTACTTTACCCTATTTATAATTATAACCTCCGTTTATAATTATAGCCTAGGAATACGCGTATCTATAAAGATAATAGTAGCTATGAATATATATTTATAGAGGATTATTATAATAATTAATAAAAATTAGTTTTTTAACTAGTAGGGTCGCGAAAAATTCCTTTACCCTATCTACTATATATTTATCCGAACTCTAAACTAGTTAATCACCGACCTTATTATTAAGTATATCGATAAACTATATTAAACCCGTAGTTATTACAAATATTCTATTCAATATTCGTTTTATTAATATATAATTATTTAGTTTCTATATTTACTATATTTATTTAATATTCTAGGGATTATAGGAAAAAAAGGATTAAAGTAGGAATAAGAGTATAAATATATAATAACTAGTAATTAGGAGTAAGAATATAAACTATATAGATAGGGTAGTAAGAATTACGACTACCTAGAACTAGTTAAATTACCGCTAAAATAGGGCTAAGATAATTATTATTATAATTATCTCTAACTTTATTTAAACTTTAGTCCTACTATTATTAAAAGAACCTTAGTATTTATACTAAATCCCTATAATTAATAACTATCGCCGATATTTATATATATTATATTAAGACCTCTTTATCGCAGCCCCTTATTATCGCTAGAGATAGAATATATTTAGGGCTCTACGCTAAGCTTTAAGGCTCTACGCTAAACTTTAAGACTCTATATTAAATTTTAAGGCTTTATACTAAACTTTAAAGTTCTACGGTATATCCCGCTATTTACGAGAGCCCGAATTAAAACTAGAATAAGAACTAGATATACCCTAAGAGTTAAGCGGCCGGTATTAAGAAACTATATAAAGTTAGGGTTAGTCCTCGCGATATATCTACGATTATACTCGATATTAACTATTATTAATATCCGTTATCTCTTATAAGAACGTAGGATAAAAAGAAATAAATAAAGTTAAACTAGAATTAGGTTTTATTATAATACGCGGGAGCTTTATATAAATAAATATAAATCTTTAATACGTCGGTATTAACTATAGGTAATATTAGACGCGGCGATATTAACTATAAATAATATCGATAAATAGTAATAAGATCCGTTAAATAGTATATATTTAATATATAGTTACTAGTGCGTAATTATATATACTATTATAAAGGTTTTAGATAATCCTTTTCTAATTATATTTTAGAGTTTTATTATATATTTATCCTTTCAAAGTTTTATAAATTAATTAATTTAAAATAACTAGACGAGGAAAGACGCGAAAAGGTAGAATTAGTTTAAATTATATAATAATAAATACCTCTCTTTTATCTTCCCGGTTATAGGTTATGAATATATTCTATCCAAGACTTATTAAGTACTTATTCGCTATTATTATAAAATTATTACGGTTATCGGGTTAACTAGCGACGAAGAGGAGCTCTACGACGGCCTAATTTATTAAATCTTCGGTTTAATAAAATACCGATTATAATTATAATTATTTTAAGAATCGCTACCTTCCTTAATTCGGTTAACTCTTATATTTATTAATATCCGTTTAATTATTTTTACTTTACTTCTATCTTATTTTATTTTATTTTATTATTCAACCTCTTATTTTCGCCTAGCGCTCTTTCGTTCCTCTATATATATTAGGTATATTTAATACCCTTATTATATTAAAAGTCGAAAAGAATACGGTAGTAACGGTCGTAAACCCGAGATTTCTATTTCATTTACGATTTCCGGTAAGATTTAGTCTATTTTATTTTATTTTACCCTCTATATTTTACTTTATTTTACTTCCCTTCGCGGTATTTATTATCGAGAAATACCTTAGTTATTAGCGCCGTCGTTAGTTATAAAAACTCTTTATCCCCCCCCGTTTCCTATATCCTTTATATATACCCTATATTTTAACGTAATTTATATCTTTTTTTTCTTTTATTTTATTTTTATTTTATTTAATATTTATAATTAAAATCTACCTTTATTATTTTAATTTATTTAATATACTCTTTATTCTATACCCGCTAATCGTATTATTACGATTATTATCGTTCTAGTATTATAAACCTAAATAAGGCTATTATACTTTAGGCTAATCGGTATTATATATAAAAACTTAATTATAACTAGTATCGGTTTCCCGAATCGTTAATAGATCTACTCGATTTTTATCTCTATTATAATCCTTTTTATCCTTCTAACTATTTAGTAACTAACGCCGAAATTAACTATATTTAATATCGCGCTTTATCGACCCTCGTAGGTACCTTTAGTTAACTAACTACGAGCGCCGAAATTTAATATAATTAATATCGAGTTTATTATATTATCTCGTAATCGCGTCTAAAATATCGACTTTAATACCGAGAGTAGTACTACGACCCTAGTTAAAAATACCTTTAGGAAGAATATATCCATACTATATAAACGCTCTAATATACTAGTAGTATCGGACGAGTAAAATACTTTTATAGTTTATAGTCCTAGACTAGGAAAGTATTTAAAGACCGCGAAGGCTATTATTTAATAAAGTAACGAATAAAATAATTACGAGCCGGTTATTATTATTCCGAAGATTACTTCGCTAGATATAATTAAAATACGAGAGGCGGTTATTTAAACGAAGAAGTTTAATTCTTTAGGTATTTTCCTCGTTAAAGCGAGTCTCGTCGATTTTAAAGCCGAGCTCGCCGGATATTTAAAGTTCCTAAATATTTTCTAGTTATAATAATAATTTAAAGAACCCTCGCCCGACCTCGTTACCCTCGAATCATAGCGGATCGGTTATATATATAATTTCGGTAACCCTAGCGTTAAAGCGAACCCTTTTTATATTAATATTTTTAAAGAACTCCGTATAACTGAGATTAAAGATATTTTCTAATATTCCCTATTATTTTTTATTAATTTATATAAGTAAAACCCTCACCGTATCTACGTTTTTTAGATTATTACTATATATACCCTCTTTACTAACTCTAGCGCCGACTATTATTTCGCCGATATTAAGAAATTTTATATTTCTAAACTCTATAGTTTCTCCGCCGAGGACTAGTATCGCGCTCTCGAATATTTAAAAGTTTACTAGTATTAATAGAATACGGACGCTAAGAGGTATTAATAAGGTAAAGTTAAGAAATTTACTAGTTATATTATTATAGAGCCGGTTTTTATTATTAATAACGAACCTATTATCTCCGATAAAGACCTCCTCGCCGAAATTAATATAAATCTCGATCTAGATCTACTTTATCCTTTAGAGGGTAAAGAAGATAATAATTATAAAAAGAAGCCTACGGCCGAAGAGACGGAAGTCTTAATTAAAGCGGTCGAGGACTTTATATAAAAAGAAATATAATCCGTAAAATACGACTTTAACCTATAAAATAGTTATAATAAATATCCTCCGTTAACGGGAAGAGAACGATAACGCTTATATAAATTTTTAAACTAGAGTATTAAAGTTATTTAACCGCCTACGGATATTAATATCTTACTATATATATTTATTAAAATAGAACCCGCCTCCGCGCCTATACTCCCCGCCGACTAGTAGGAACTCTATATTTATATATAAACTAAAGAGGTCTTAAAAGAACCGGAGTAGGTAAATTAAAAAGACCGCGATTATTTCTAGAATTTATAAAGGTATTTAAATAAAGTTACTATTACCCTACTCTTTTATATAATATTCTACGAATTTTTATATTTAGACCTCTATTGATTAATAATAAATAGGGACGGCCTAATCTAGCTAAATACTAAAGCGACGGCGGTTATAAATAAGAATTTATTTATAAAGTATATAAATCTTCCGACGGGTAAAGAGCGGAAAAAGATTATCTTTTACCTTTAGTAAATCTAGGTTATTATTTAACTCTCGTAAATAAAAAATAACTAGTTTACCGCCGCCCTCCTAGCCGATAATATAGGCCTAGGTAAAACCGTAATTACTATCGGGCTTATAGTCCTTAATAGTCGTATTAATAACTAGTAATTAATATTAATTATAGTTAATATCCACGTAGCTTAACCTTTTATAGTTACTACTAATAATAATAATGAGGATAAGTAACCGACCGAGTCTATAACCTCCGAAATAAAGCCGTTTAACGGGGAAAAAACTTTTAACGCTTATTAAAGTTATATATATAAATTTATTATTATTATTTTCCCTTCTAACACTAGCGCCGTATAGAGAGAGGAATTAAAAAGTAATTTCTTATAGTTAATAATACGATATTAATATAATATAGATACTACGGGCTCCGTTAAATACCGGTATTATACCCTCCCTAATAGTATAATCGTTATTTATTAATATATCGCTAGTCTCCTTAACGAGTCTTTAACCGAGTATATTATTATCTTTACTACTATTTAAACCCTACGCTAACGTTCGTTATTTACCGAGTCTATCGAGGTTAAAAAGATAGTAGGGGTAATATATTATAAAGTTATAAAATACTACGGAGGCGAAGGTAACCTCGAGCCCGGTTATAAATAAAAAGAAGAGGTATCGGAAAAGGAGTTAAATTAATAAATATTATACCTCCCGAATATTTTTAGACGTAGTATTATTAACGAGGTATATATATTAAAAAGTATACGAACCCTCTCGTACCGCGTTATCTATTTTTTAGAGTTAAAGCGTTTTATCTTCCTTACGGGTATACCTATAATTAATCGTCTTATTAATTTATATAGTCTTTTTAGCCTTATATAGAAGCTAAAGATTTATACCGCCCGAAATACCGACCCTACCGAAATAGATTATACCGTAGCTATAATAATAATAAATACCTCCGCGGACTCTATTTTAACTATAGTTAATATCGATTATTATTAATACCTTTTTAACCCTAAATAATTTTAAAAACTTATTCGTCCTAAAATAAGAGAATAAGTTAATTTATAAATTACTTATTATATTTTACCGTCTATCCTCTATATATTCTAGCTAAGGTATACTATAACGGACTATATCGAAGTTAATAAATCCTAGGTCTATATTAATACGGCGATCCTATACTATAATATCTATATTATAGAGTTATAAATATCGGTTACGTAATTAAAGATATATTTTCGAGTATACGAAATAACGGCCCGAGTAATAGCGTAAGGTTCGGACGAGAATACCGGTAAGGTTTATATAAATATAAATAAATATCGCCGTCTATTATATACTATCCTGAATCCGGTACTAGAATAATTTATTTATAAATATAAAGATAGTAAGAAAGCTAAAGAGGTAAATTCTATATATAACCGATATACCGATTATAGGATAATAATATTCTTTTAAAAAACTACACCGGCTTTATACCTACTAGTTTATAATACTCGTAAAACTATAATACTCTATTTATTATACTTTAATATAAAACTAAAATAGGCCGCTAGATATACCGTTAATATTTATTTATAACTAGGGCGTAAATTATTAATCTTTTATATATAACTAGTAATATAGTTTCTTACCGAGTATTATTTAATTAATCTAGGATTTAAGGTTATTAGTATCTATACTATATATAAACCCTTTATTAAGAACGAGGCTCGTTTATAATTTAATAACCCTAACGATCCTTCGTAGATCTTAGTTACTATAATATAAATATTATCTTTATCGTCTAATATATAAGGCGCCTATACGGATATTTTATTTATAGATATATTAAATAACGCTAACGAGTAATTATAGTATATTAAGCGTATTTTTAGACTCGGGTAAATACTCTTCGGAAATATTATTACCTTTAATATAAACTATACCTATAATTAAGTATTATCGGCGCGCGTAACGAATAAAATAATTAAATAGATTACCGCGTAGAGTAGTATTTCTTTCTCGAATTAGGAGGTCGGCCTCTATCTTAATAAGAATCTAGATAACGGCGCTCTCTTAGAGGACGAATTAACCGGCGAGGTTTTATTATAGTAGTATACCGAGCTCTATTAATAGCTCTTTAGATAGCGCTTATCTCGTCGTTATTAAATTAATATTTATAATATTACTCGTAAAAATAAACTCCCGCTAAAGAAAATATTCCGCGAAGTTAATCGGTTTTATATTAATACGAAACCGCCTAGATTCTAAGGCCTTAAAGACGGCGAGGTTTCCCTCTTTAATATATACCTTCCTCGATATTAATTATATTTAATATCGACTCCTCCCTACCTTTATATTAATTATATTTAATATCGACCCCTCCTACCCTCTATATTAACTATATTTAATATTGATTCTTTATAATTTTATTCGTAACTACCTTAATTAATAAATACTAGCTAATTTATATTATAGATTATATCTTAGCGAAGAAAGCCGCGTAGTATACCGGAGGTAGTATTAAAAGTAAAATATCCTAAGAGAATAATGACCCCGACCCTATTAATATTAATATTCTAGATAAAAGTACGGCGGTGGCGCCCTACTCCCTAGAAGTATAAAATAATATCGAGTCTATTATTCCTAACTACGTCTCCTTTAAAGTTTCTAACCCTACCTCCTCTATTACCTCTAACCGCGTCGCCTCTATAACTACTAGCTATAATCCTAAATATTATAAATAATATTTTATTATTATCTCTAAATGATACGCTAACTCTTATAGGTACCTCTTTCTTTTTTTAGTCTACGTCGATATTCTAGGTAAAGTATTAACGTAGATATTCTACTTCTAGGTTTACGCGCGCTTTAAAGGACCGAAGGTCTTTCCTAGGCGATTAAATCTCTTTATTCGTCGATAACCTCCCCTTTATAAATAATAGTATAAAGCCGCTCTCCCTTAAAACTAGTACGTTTTTCTCTTCTCTATCGAGCGTTAGTGAATCGGATATCTCTAATATTACGGTTATAAATTTTATAAATTTCATTATATTAATATCTCGATAGGTATCTTTAAATAATTCGATAAATTATAGAAATATCGTAATATATTTAATACTTCCGTATCTTTAGTCGCTCCCTCTAGTTTTAGTAAAAAAGGTAGATTATTTAATAAATAATTTAACTAGATATTTATAAATAATAAATTAATTATTTTAAATACTATTAATAAGGCTCTTTTTACGAAGACGCCTTTTTTTAAAGTAAGAAAAAGTTTAGTTATATCGCCTAGTATATAAAACCGAGTTTTTATTATAGACCGTCTTAGATATATACCTCTTCTAGTCGAGGCTTCGAGTTTGACTCCCCCTAAAAAATCTATTAAGGCGAAGAATATTAATATTATAAAGAAGCGTCCTAAGAGGCTTAAAAGACCGACGACTACCGAGAAGAAAACTTAGGCGAATACCGAGTAACCTAAGAAATAGAAAGCTACCGAGAAGAAAACCTAAATAAATACTACTAGTAAATTAACCTACTTTCTATTTATAGATAAAAAGTTAATTATTTTAATTATAAGGCGCTTATAGTAACCCTATAAATCTATATCTATTATTAATTTAAATAATAATTTATTTAACCCCCCCGTTAAATAGACGAGCTCTCGAAAACCTAAATATTAAATTTACTAATAAACTATATTTCTCTATTCTTCTTCTCTTATATAATTCTAGATCCTCTATCGTCTTTATTTATACCGTATTCTATATACGTATACCGTAATTAACCCTTTTATCCTTTATATAAATATTAATTAAATATCTCGGATATATAGTTAATTATTTAGGTAGGATCTAGTACTTTAAAGATATTTAATACTCTCTACCTAAATAAGAGATTTATTATTCGTTTTATTATAAACGTCGTCTATCCTTTAATAAATCTAATAAAATCTTCTATCTATACTCCTTTTCTCTTATTATATCTAATAAAGAATTTAAATTTATAATTCTTTCTATTTATTTTCACTTCTCCTCGACGCCTATATTTATTATTTTCTATATTTTTATCTACTATTATCTATTTTAGCCCTAATCCGAAGACTTTTAAATATTAATAAATATACTAGGGGACGATAAGTCCTACTATTTAAATACCTTACCTCTATACCTACGTTAGATATAAATATATTATATATATTAAATATTTTATTCTTTTTTTATCCTCTTTCTTTTTCCTTTTTTCGTTTTTTTATTTTTCTTCTTTAAAGGGCTAGTCTTTAAAACTCCGTTAAGATCCTTCGCCCGATATTAAAAGTCTTAATATAATTATAAAGAGCTCCGAGTTTAAAGAATCGCTTCCCTCCTCCTTTAAACTTAATAACGTTATAGTATTTAGAGTACGCGAGGTAGTTATTAAATAACTAGTATAAAGGGCCTATATCTTTTTAAGAAGAACTCGGCGGGTATTTTTCGTTAAGCCCGAAGGTAAGAAGATTTAAAAAAGTATTAAAAGTAACCCGAATAATATTAGATTTAGGATTTACTTTTTTATAGAGGATAAAGTTAAGTTTAGGTATAAGTAAATAAAAGGCGAGGGCGAATTTAAAATACCCTATTATATACTAACCCCCGTAAAGGAGCTTATTAAACGGTTTATCGCTACGAAGATTACCGCGAGATAACTAGCCTTAAAGTTCTTCGTATATATATATCGTAATAAATATATATATCTATATATATTATTAAAGCGGCTACGGTAGCGGTAAATCGGCCCGATTAATACCGAGTTAATAATAATATTATTTATTAAGTTTTAAAGTAGACCTCTAGTACTTTAAAGTTATCGTCGAGGATTAAAATAAACCCTTTACCTCTATATAATACGTCTCGGGAGGCGACGGATTACTCTATATATATAGGATCGAGGTAGAATAATAACGCGTTAGATAAAGATAAAGAACGGCTTAAAGACTCTAATATCTCCTACGTAAATACGGAAACTACTTTTATACTCGATTATCTAGCCGAGAATATAGTTAACGAGGTTAGATTAGAGTCCGTAGTAAAGAAGAACGACGAAATAGGAAGCGGTATTATTATAAAGGTAATAGATTTCATTAAACCTATTACTAATTATTATTTTACGATAGATTTCGAAACTAGGCGTAATTATAAAAGGAGTAAAGAACTATAGATTAACGAACTTCTCTAAGAATATAAAAAGCTAGATATCGATATAATTAAGAATATACTCGGTAGGTTCTAAAGTAATAAGATTATAATATTTAATAATAAAATAGAAACGACCGAAATACTTTCTATATAAAAGATATCCGATCGAGATAATATTCTTTATATTTTTCGGGGTATTACCTCGGTTACTTTTAATAACGGGCGGTTTCCTAGGTAGTAATAAATATTTAATATATTTAAACTCTTTAGCCTAGGCGGTAGATAAAGATATAAAGGTATTATTAGATAGAATTAATTAAATATAATTACCTAGGCCTCTAACTATATTAATATACTATCCGAAATATAGGGCGACGGTACCTTATACCGTAGCCCTAATATATTCGTTCGGAGCGGATTAACTCTATAAGTTATATATTAACGATCGACGGATTCGAGAATAAAGTAACTAAGGTTAGGAAGTACTACTCGTAATAATAATAACTAACGTAGTAACGTCTTTAAGGTCTCTCCTATACTATAGATCGCGCCTATAAAGAGATACTATAAATAGGAGAATAATTATTTATTATTATTAATAAATAATAACGGGTAAGTTTCTAGGTCTATTTTAATATTAATTATCTCGTTTAATATACCTAGAATTAATATTTTTATAATATTAACCCTCCGCTCTTCTACTTCTCTCTAGAAATTAATAAAAAGGCGCGTTAAAAGGGTTATTTATAACGATTAATTTATTATTTAAAAATAGTCCCTTTTTATCTTAACTTTTAATAATTAATTAATCTCTAATTTTACGAATATATAGATTTATATATAAATTTAATAATTTATATAAATTAATTAATTAAATTAATATTAATTAATTAGTTTTTATAAATAAATTTATAAAATCTTTATAATTAAATTTATAAATTTAGAATTCGATTATAATTATATATAATAAGAAGATTTTACTTTATAATTTATAAAATTTAATAAATATATTTAATATATATTTTAATTAAGATTTTTAAATAAATATTATTTTTTATATATAGAAAAATACTCTATATAATTATATTTTAATAATTTTAATAAAAGTTATTATATTATTTAAATTTAATAAAATTTATAGTTCTTAAATTTCGATACTATAAATAATTACTATAAATAAATTTATTTTATATATTTTAATATTATAAATAATATATTTTATTAATTATTTATATACTTTATAATTATATATAATATTTATAAATTTTATATTAATAATTACTTTTCTCTTTAATATTTTAATAATTAAAATTATATATAAATATTATTTTTAAACTTTTTTTATAAATTATATTATTATAAATAATAATTATAAATATTAATTATTATTAAATTTAATTTTATAACTTTTAAATTATTTATAATAATTATTAATATTAATTATAATTATATTCTTTTTATTAATCTTTATATTATATATAAATATAAATTTATTATTTTATTATTATTTTCTTTCGTTAACTCTAGAATTATATATATTATTTATAAATATTTATTATAATTAAATTTACTTTATTTTATTATTTTAAAATATATTAAATTTAAATAATATTTCTTTTAAATTTCTTTAAACTTTTAAATATTTTATTTAATAATATTATAATTACTTCTCCGTTTTAAAATATTAATATTTATAATAATTATTATTACCCGTTATTACTTTAACTTTAAAACTTTACCGCGATTAAATTTTTATTATTTAATAATAATTATTATACGTTAAATTTTATTATTAAATCGATTTATATTTATATAAATAATAAATTATTACGCGCTAAGTTTTATTATTAAATTTATTTATATTTATATAAATAATAAATTATTACGTGTTAAGTTTTATTATTAAATTTATCTATACCTATATAAAAGATGAGTCGAAAGCGAGAAAGTTCGGACGAAAATATAAAAGTCTTCTTCTTAAAGTCGACTATATTTTAATCTAAATACCTTAATAGATCTAGGCTAGATCTATATAGGAATAATAATTTTTTCGGGCCGGGGGGACCTGAATCTATATACCCTTTTAAGCGGAATCTATATATATATTTAAATTAAATTACTTAATATTAATAGAACTAAAAATTATAATAATTTCAGTAATTATAAAATAAAGTCTACTTTTTTAAACGCGCCCACTTTTATAAAAATCCGTAGAGTAGATATAAAGTTATTAATTTACTAATTTAGGGTCAAAAGTTGAAATTCTTATACTAGATTTAAGGTTTAGCGCTCCCGCCCGAGGAATATTAAAATATAAAGTTCGGAATAATAATTTACTTTATATATATAAAATTAGTATATTTTAATATTAATTTTAAAAATATAAAAATTATCTAAATCGGGCTAGCGCCGATAAAGATATTAATATATTTAATTAAAAATTCTAGGTAATCTACTTTTTATCCTTTATATCTCGTACTATATATTTATAAATAGAAGTATACTATATTTATAAAATATAGCGCTAGTCTATAATATTTAAATTAGATTTAATTAATTTATTCGCTTTAATAATTAAAAATATATATATTAAAATAATAAAGAATTAAAAAAAAAAATAATATATTATTCTCTAACCTAAATGCCCTGATGGATCCAGGCTGGATCCATGTGGGAACAATAGTTTTTCCGGGCCGGGGGGACCTGAATCCATGTGCCCTCTCGAGCGGAATCCATATGCACGTTTAAGTTAAATTACTCAATATTAATAGAACTAAAAATTATGATAATTTCAGCGATTATAAAGTAAAGTCTGCCCTTTTAAACGCGCCCACTTTGATAAGAATCCGTAGAGTGGATATAAAGTTATTAATTTACTAACTTGGGGTCAAAAGTTGAAATTCCTGTACTAGGTTTAACGTTTAGCGCTTCCGCCCGAGGAACATTAAAAAATAAAGTTCGGAATAATGATTCACTTTATATGTATGAAATATGCGTATTTTAGCGCTGATTTCAAAAATATAAAAATTATCTAAATCGGGCCAGCGCCGGTAAAGATATCGATATATTTAGTTAAGGATTCTAGGTAATCTACTCTTTATCCTTTATATCTCGTACTATATATCTATAAATAGAAGTATATTATATTTATAAAATACAGCGCTAGTCTATAATATTTAAATTAGATTTAATTAATTTATTCGGCTTAATAATTAAAAATATATATATTAAAATAATAAAGAATTAAAAAAAATAATAATATATTATTCTCTAACCTAAATGCCCTGATGGATCCAGGCTGGATCCATGTGGGAACAATAGTTTTTCCGGGCCGGGGGGACCTGAATCCATGTGCCCTCTCGAGCGGAATCCATGTGCACGTTTAAGTTAAATT